>QWCQ01000769.1_pt1 | contig 16893 bp, 25 predicted proteins | sample 1972701 | NCBI WGS metagenome assembly QWCQ01 (sample SAMN09866704, study PRJNA288562) | Human gut metagenome isolate pre4_stool, whole genome shotgun sequencing... | reverse complement strand
ATAAGATTTCGCTTGGGTCATAACTTGACAAAATATCAGCAATAATACACGCATCTTTATATATGACCTCGGGATATTTTAGAATTATTCCATAATCAAACAGGCTATTAGATTGATATAAAAATATCTTTTGACATTTGATTTCATCTGCGGACAATTTAACCAATCTACCTCGTTTATTATACACCCCGATTTTTTTTTCGTTTAGAAATAAACTTCTCTCTACCGTACAACCATTGTTTAAAATTTTTACAATAGTTTGTGATTTCAATTCTAAACTATTTAGAATTGAAATCACAGAAAGTATCAATATAGCACAAAATCTCATTACTAATCTTTTATTTTGGCGACCTCAGTTTTGAGCATTACACTTGAGACCTAAAAAGAGCTATTCCACATTTATAATCATCGATTTTACAGAGATCCATCAAATCTGCTTCAGATTCATGCAACGAATGGAATGTAAGTACACATGACTTTCTTTGTATGGTTAATATAATCTCATATCCACATTTCATTTCTTTAAGTATATTCTCCAATCTATCTGCAAAAATAAAAGCATTTGATACAATATCCTTACGACAAAAATCCTCAATGTGAACATTATTGAGAAAACATTCATACGCCGTCATATCATCAAACAAATCTAATGTTATATGTGGATTATTGACATAAAAACGTTTAAAGAAAACACATTGTCCATTAACAGTGATTCCTTCTTTTAAAAGATCTGCAAGCCCTTTGGACAGCCTATTTGAAATAGGCTGTCCTTTTAAAATGGGCATCATCTTTTTATTTAATATTATCATTCTCCAAGGTGTTTTTATCCTTGTTGGATTGCAACTGCTGATTGTACTTATCCTTGCAGTTAGTGGTCACACCATCAGCTTCATTGTCAGCATACGGTATTCGTCTTGGGTCTGTCTATTGTACTTACCGATATAGGTTGCATTTGGGGGCTTATTTCAAATTCAATCACAACTTCTTATTATTTATGTTTATCAACCATTTAACGTCATTCATTCTAATTTATTACTTTCGACCTTTTATGCTTATGCTATTCTTCACACTTTTCGCGAGTTCCATTGAATTGAAATGCGGACATTGAAACTCAACTCCCAATCCGGAGCATGAAGTTTCTAAAATTTCTCATTGGTCATTGTTTTCTTGCAAAGATAGCAAAAGGCAGAGAATTTGTCCCTGCCTCTATGCCTAATCTTTAAAAATCCATTGATAATCAGATGATTATTTTGACATTTTCCGATTTGGAGCATTACCGAAAATAATTATCTAAACTCTCTGGGGATATGTCTTTGCTGATTCTCCCATGACCACGTTGTGGCGCGTTTGCTCGGGTCAAACCATTTGCAACCAGACTTTATCCAACTCTTTCTGTACTCCTTAATTGATTTCATAGTGCAATCTTCATTACCAAACTCAACACCACAACAAGGACATATTTCATAGTTTGGAGTTTTTTCGTCATCTCCCCATGGTTCAAACCCCAATCTATACCCACAGATTCTACAATATTCTTTTTCCATAATCACTATTGATTTTTCCAATACTTAGCACCTTCTTTTGGCTTAAACATTGTCCTAGGATTTCCTTGAGAATCCATAACACCAAGAGTATTAATTTTAGGATCATATATATTTATGCCCTTAGGAAAGATATCGAGAACGGAACATTCTTATCCTAACTCAGGTTAGTAGGTGTAGGTTAAAACATACCTATCGTTGAGACGATAATAAACGGGAACTGTCTGGTTGGCCTTCAAATTGTCGACGTTGACACACCCTTCGCTGGCCACTTGGAATGGATGCAGTCGCATGTCCGCATATTGTAACCGGTGTGCAGAGAAGTATTTGAACACCGTTTCCTTGGCGCTCCAATGGATGAGCCGGCTCTCTGTAGTGCCAGCCACTTCATCTTCACGAAGAAACCGCTTGGCTATGCGGTCCACTCGGTTACTGTAATACTCGATATCGACGGCCACTTCTTTTGTTCTGCTCAAAATAATGGCTACATAACCCGCTGTATCACTGATACTAATATGATAATCTTGCAGTAAAGGTTTGCCATGAGAATCATGATTGATGACGACTTGACGGTTGCCATTCATAGCATACAACAAAGCGTAGACCGCCATTTTTTGGCGCTTGAGTTCTAAATGACGATAACCAGAAACAACTTGTTCAAGGTGTGGATAGGCAGACAGAAACTCATCTATGGACTCATCAATCTTCCACAGACCAAGTTTCACATCCTTTGTCAACTGGCTAATTCTGAGGACGGGCATTGCTATTCGTTTACTTCGTTCTCATCCTTAGCTATGGGGTGGACTACCAATTTCACCTGACTGATACGCCTCTCCTCTATTCCCACAATCTCAAAAGTATAATTCTTATAGCTGATTTTCTCGTGAAGATGGAGAAAATCGCCCTTCATCTCTAACAGCAATCCAGCCAAAGAGTCGGCATCACCCTGAACATCACTGAACTCATCATCATGGATGTCTAAGATTTTGAAGAAATCGGACAATGGGGTTTTGCCTTCAAACAGGTACGTATTTTCGTTTAATTTAGAAAATGTGCGTTCTTCCTCATCATACTCATCATTGATTTCTCCGACAATTTCTTCCAGAATGTCTTCCAAGGTAATCAATCCACATGTTCCTCCAAACTCGTCAACAACGATGGCAATGTGCACCTTATTCTCCTGAAACTCAGTCATCAAGTCATCAATCTTCTTCGTGCCTGGTACGAAGTAGGCTGGTCTGATAAGACTCTGCCAACGAAAAGCGGCAGGCTTATTGAGATGAGGGAGCAAATCTTTGATGTACAAAACGCCGCGAATATTGTCATCATTGTCCTGATACACCGGAATGCGGCTATAGTTGTTTTCGATGATGCACTGCATGACTTCATTAAAATTAGAATGAATGTCTATGTCAACTATGTCTTTTCGTGGCGTCATCACCTCTTTTGCCGTCTCATCCCCAAAACGAATAATGCCTTGCAGCATGCTCTGTTCGTCTTTAATGTCTTCCTTGTCTGTCAATTCCAATGCCTGTTCCAAATCATCAACGCTGAGAACATGGTTTTGTTTTTGTATGACCCGTTCGGCTATCACCCCGCTTCGCAGCAAGATATTCTCGATAGGCCAAAACATTTTTCGGAAGAACAAGATGCCATTGACACTGTTTCTGCAAAACTTCAAGGGGTTTTGACGACTATAAACCTTGGGCATGATTTCACCAAACAGCAATAACAAGAACGTCAACAACACTGTAATGGTGAGAAATTGCAACCAATAAGCCTTTGGTCCAAAATGAAATAGCGAACCAAACACATAGTTGCACAGCATGATGATGGTGACGTTGACAAAGTTGTTGGTAATCAGAATGGTAGCCAGCGTACGTTGACTGTCATCACGTAGCATTTGAATCTTGCGGTCACGGACGCTTCTTTCACCGTCTAATGCAGCGAGATCGGTAGGAGAAAGACTGAAAAAAGCTATTTCAGAACCGCTTGCGAAGCCGGAGGCCAGCAACAAAAGAGCCGCCAGAACGGCTGCAAAGATGACGCCTACTGTTGGATACTGGAAGGTGACATCTGATAAAGAAGAGCTAATAGAGGAGATATCCAATTTCAAAAGGGTAGTTTAGTTGTATCATTTGTCGGAGTGGTCGTCTCAGAAGAACCACTCTTCTCTGTTTTATCTTCCGCTTCTGACGAGGCGCCACGCTTAGGGGAAAGGAGTTCCATGTTATCAGCCAGTACCTCTGTGACATATCGTTTGATACCACGTTGGTCATCGTATGTTCTATATCTGAGACGCCCTTCAACATACAGTTTGTCACCCTTATGTACATATTTCTCGACAACCTTGGCCAAACCTCGATAGAAAACGATGTTATGCCAATCAGTGTGGTCGGGAACACGAGTGCCATTTTGTAACGTATAGCCGCGCTCAGTTGTTGCCAGCGTTAACTGGGCAACCGCTTGATCGGCCTCAAAATATCTTACTTCTGGGTCTTTCCCAACATTACCGATGAGCATTACTTTATTCATGACAATGTACTATTTGATGAAAAATAAGCTATTTCCACATACCTAAATACTTGAAACGGAAGTTTTTGCCTTTTGCAGAAGGAAATTGGGAGCGACTGTCCACACGATCTTTAAGATAGTCGACAATACGATTGTAACAATCTTGTCCGGAATTGGCCTTGCATTGAGCGATGAATTGCGTATCCTTGTACTCATGCTTGCCTGTGGAAGGAATCAAAACCACTCTCTTGAAATCTAGAGAACCCTCATACCAGCCTTCATGAATTTCGGTTAAACGCGTCATAGCTGTGGCCGCAATATCCCGCTTGTCAATGGGGCCTGCTGAATGATTGGATGGGTGTAACGCTTTTTTTTGCTTGAAATCGAGCATCGTTTCTGCCGTGGTCTTGATAATGATGAAATATACTCGGGGGCGTACCTTATAACGTTTTGGATAGAAGACGTCGCTTGCAACATAATCGCGGATGTCTGATTCCAAATCCATGTCTACCACTATCTCGGGTATAGAACGCAAAAACTCTAAAGCTTCTTCAACATTATAAACTAATGTCTCACGATCAAAGTATCTTAAATATAAATTCATGAATGAGTATGTTTCTCTGAAAAAAAGAGCGGCAAACGAGACTTGAACTCGCGACCCCAACCTTGGCAAGGTTGTGCTCTACCAACTGAGCTATTGCCGCATCAATATAATAACAACAAAACGTGAAGAGGAGGAGACTCGAACTCCCACGAAGCAATTTTCACTACCCCCTCAAAGTAGCGCGTCTACCAATTCCGCCACCTCTCCAACATTTGTTACCATCCTGAATAAAAGTGCCCAGAACAGGGATCGAACCTGCACGTTGTTAAACACACGCACCTGAAACGTGCGCGTCTACCAATTCCGCCACCTGGGCAAGTTGGGTAAAGCTACCCTTTTGGTTTTATTCAGAACAAGAGCGGCAAACGAGACTTGAACTCGCGACCCCAACCTTGGCAAGGTTGTGCTCTACCAACTGAGCTATTGCCGCATCACCCTTTTGCAAGGGACATTTCTCCAAATGCTGTGCAAAGGTAATGCTTTTTTCTGACTGTACAAATAAAATCATCATTTTTTTCTGAACAGATTGCTATTTCTTCAATCCATCCTAGCTGCATAGTCGTCAAAAGTATATTTGCGTAGCACTTCCAATTCGCCATCCTGACGCAAGAATCCAATTGCTGGATGCCCCACCCCATTGAACATGTTGGTCTTGACCGTGGTGTAATGCATCATATCTTCAAAAATGATGTTTTCGCCAACCTGCAGTTCATGATCAAAGCGCCAAGACCCCATGTAGTCGCCACTGAGGCACGAGTTTCCACCTAATCTATATATATGTTCTTTGGTTGGCAGATATTTTTCCTCCTCAACGATATCGGCAAACCGCACCGTCGGCATGTATGGCATTTCCAAACAGTCGGGCATGTGACACGTAAAGCTCACGTTGAGAATAGCCGTTCGGATGCCGTGATCTTCTACTACATCGACAACCTGCGACACCAGCGGTCCCGTTTGCCACGCAAAGGCGCTGCCTGGTTCTAGAATTACTTTCAGATGTGGGTATCTTTTCTTAAAATCAAGAAGGGTTTGTACCAACAAATCGATATCATAATCCTTGCGCGTCATCAAGTGGCCACCGCCGAAATTAATCCACTTGATTTGCGAAAACCATGGAGAAAACCTCTCTTCAATATGAGCGAGCGTTCGCTGAAACACATCAGCACCGCTTTCACAATGACAATGACAATGAAATCCAGTGACCACTGAAGGCAACTCGCAAGGTAGTTTATTAGCCGTTACGCCAAATCTTGTTCCCGGCGCACATGGATTATACAAGTCTGTACCCACCTCAGAATATTCTGGATTGATACGCAGGCCCACGTCAACGGATGGATTCACGCTTTTGACAGTTTGCCCGAAACGTTCCAATTGTGATAGGGAATTAAACGTGAGATGGCTTGACATACGGGCTATCTCTTCAATCTCGTTTTCCACATAGGCAGGAGAATAAGTATGAGTAGGAGCGCCAAATTTGTGAAAACCCAACAAGGCTTCATTCAGTGAGCTGGCTGTTGTACTGTGAATATACTCGCGAAAGACCGGAAAAGTTTTCCACAAGGCATAGGCCTTAAACGCCAATATAATCTCCACCCCAGCTCTATCGGCTACACTGCTGATTAACTGAAGATTTCGTCTCAGTTTTGTTTCTTCAAGTATATAGATGGGGTTCCTTATGTTCTCAAATGTTCTCGCGTCAACTTTCATGTCTCCTAGATATGTATTTCTGGGCAAAGGTAACTTTTTATTTCTTATAAAATTGCTAATTTGATATTATTTTCATACATTTGCAACATCAAATCAAAATAGTGATGAAGCTCGTAATCATGACTAAATCCACATTTTTTGTGGAAGAAGACAAAATACTTACTGCCCTTTTTGATGAAGGAATGGACAACTTGCATTTACACAAGCCTGGTTCGTCACCCCTTTATTCAGAGCGTTTACTGTCACTGCTACCCGAAAAGTACCACAAGAGAATTACGGTTCATGAGCACTATTATCTGAAGAACGAATACAACTTATCAGGAATTCATCTGGACCAATTAACCGATCAGCCGCCCGCAGGCTATCGGGGACGGATTACTCGCAATTGCTCAGATTTGAGTTTGCTGAAGGAAACGAAGAAAAAAGCCGATGATACCTTTTTGACATACATCTTCGACAGCATTGAGGAAGAAAATCATAAAGCCAACTTCAACATGCAGCAAATAGAAGAGGCTGCCAAAAAGGGTCTCATAGACCGACACGTATTTGCCGCGGGAGGCATGAATATTGATAATGTGAAGCTTGCCAAAGATTATGGCTTTGGCGGAGTGGTAATAAGAGGCGACTTGTGGAGTAGGTTTGACATCCACAATGAGACGGATTTCAAAGATTTGATGGCACACTTTGAAAAGCTACGAAAGGTTGTCGGATAGGAACAAGAATCCTTACAACTGAAGAATATTCAATAACACTATAAATCATAAATGCTAATTAGTAATGAGTGACAAAGACTCTTTTTTAATCTTCTCAGGTACAAAATCGAGATACCTTGCAGAGAAGATCTGCGCAAGTTTGAATTGCCCATTGGGAAAGTTGGTCATGACTAAATTCTCTGATGGTGAATTTGCTGTTTCCTACGAACAATCTATTCGTGGACAGAATGTGTTCCTCGTTCAAAGTACATTCCCCAACTCTGATAACCTGATGGAACTTTTGCTGATGATCGACGCTGCAAAACGTGCGTCGGCAAGACACATCATTGCTGTGATTCCTTATTTCGGATGGGCAAGACAAGATCGCAAAGACAAGCCAAGAGTGAGCATTGGCGCCAAACTTGTTGCCGACTTGTTGAGTTGCGCCGGCATTGACCGCCTCATTACAATGGATCTCCATGCCGATCAAATTCAAGGATTTTTCAACGTTCCTGTGGATCATCTGTATGCATCTGGCGTAATGCTCCCATATCTGCAGAGTCTGAAGTTAGATCAACTGGTCATCGCCTCTCCAGACGTTGGTGGCTCCAAACGGGCCAATACATATGCAAAATACCTTGGATGCCCACTCGTTTTGTGCAACAAAACCCGTGCACGCGCCAATGAAGTGGAAAGCATGCAAATCATTGGCGATGTGAAAGGTAAGAATGTTGTCTTGATTGATGACATGATAGACACCGCAGGCACCATCACTGTGGCAGCCGATGTCATGAAGAATGCCGGCGCCATCAGCGTGAGAGCACTGGCATCACACGCTGTCATGAGCGGTCCGGCGACAGAAAGAGTGCAAGCTTCATCCATTGAAGAGATTGTCTTTACAGACTCCATTCCATACACTCAAAGATGTTCCAAGATTAAACAGCTTTCTGTTGCAGACATGTTTGCAGAAACCATCCGACGTGTAATCAGCAATGAAAGTATCTCATCACAATATTTAATTTAACCCCCAGCAACTATGAGGAAGCCAACCACACTTATTGCAATCGCCCTGATGAGTACCCTTGTGCTCACAGGGTGCCAATCAAAAAAGAAAGACAAACAGCCGGAAGCGCAGCAAGTAGCTGTTCAAGACAATACGATTCCGGACATCAAGATGAACGACATCAATGGAAACGAAACTTCCGTCAAAGCCGAAGTGGTCAAAAACAAGATTACCATTCTTGACTTTTGGGCCAGTTGGTGTGGCCCCTGCGTCCAGGAAGCACCAAATGTGGTGGCACTCTACAACGACTATCATGCTAAAGGATTGGGCATCATTGGCATTTCTCTCGATAAGGACGAGGCTTCTTGGAAACAAGCTGTAGACAAACTGGACATGAAGTGGACACACGTTTCAGACCTCCAGGGATGGGATAACGCTGCCGCCCAACTATTTAACGTCAACTCCATACCACATACAGTTGTGGTGGACAAGCAAGGTACCATTCTCGTTCAGGGACTCAGAGGTGATGACCTGCGCCAATTTATTGCAGAAAAGCTGGATTAACCTCTCGATATTGCAATGATAACACCTATGCAGGAGGAAGCCTATACGCTTCCTCCTGTTTCTGTTTTCTTCACTATGGAACATCTTTATCGAATAACCACTCAAACAAGAAGCCACAAGCCTTATGGAAATCTATCCATAGAGCCTGTGGCTTTTATCAAGTGAAAAGACAAATGACCTGCATTCATCTTTTCCAAATATCAAAATATATTAGTTCTTAAAGAAGTCTTTCACTGCTTCGTTTGGAACCATTTGCTCATCAAAAACGTAAGCACCCGTCTTTGGGCTCTTTACCATTTTGATTACCTTTGTATATGCTCGACCATCCATCTTACCTTCATGGAGGGTTGCGACCGCTTTCTTTGCCATTCTTTAATCTCCTTATTACTTAATTTCCTTATGAAGAGTCATCTTCTTCAAAATAGGATTGTACTTCTTTAACTCAAGACGCTCAGGAGAATTCTTACGATTCTTCGTCGTTATATAACGACTTGTTCCTGGCTGTCCACTATCCTTCATCTCGGTGCATTCCAAGATTACCTGTACTCTATTACCTTTTGCTTTCTTTGGCATAATGACTATTCTCCTACTACTTTAATGTCTTTCCAATCGCAATAGCCATTAGAAACGGCTTTCTTCAACGCTGCGTCAAGACCGACTTTATTAATGAGACGAAGACCAGCCGCACTGATCTTAAGGCTAATCCAGCAACCTTCTTCTACATAATAGAACTTCTTGCTGAATAGGTTTACGTCAAAGCTGCGCTTTGTACGATGCTTTGAGTGAGACACATTGTTACCAATCTGTGCCTTCTTTCCTGTGATTTGACAAATCTTAGACATTGCTATCTTAAATTATTGTTTTCGTTTTGATACTTATTCCAAACAGGGTGCAAAATTACAAATATTTATCGAAAACCCAAAAGAAATCTTGAAAGAATCCCTTTTATTAAGTTTTTTTTGATGTTTTACCGTGTAACAATACTATTTTGCATTACTTTTCCACCTGACTGGCAGGTTGCCGTTCGGGTGCGTTTGCCTGAAGATACTCTAAGAAAAGACGCAGTGCTTTGTTAGTTGCGAAGTTCAGATTAAGATCTCTACCATGGTCTTCCGTCAGCTGAAAGGTCCTGATGTCGTCTTTCGCTCCATATCCTATCCAAATGGTTCCTACGGGAACCTCCGGTGTTCCTCCGCCTGGACCGGCGACACCAGTGATGGAAATCACATAATCACAATCCAATGTTTCACAGAGCCCTACTGCCATTTGCCTTGCCACCTCTTCACAGACGGCCGTTTGTGCTTCAATCACCTCATGATCAACACCCAGCAACATCTCTTTCACATCATTGCTATAGGCGATGATACCGCCTTTAAAGTAATTGGAAGCGCCCGGAACGGCAATGATGACTTCCGCAATGCGACCGCCCGTACAGCTTTCTGCCGTCCCAATCGTTTTCTTTGTATCGTACAACATCTGTTGTAACTCACGACTGATAACTTTACTTTCAAATTCCATTTCTATAACTGTTGCCTTCTGTTTTATCCTATTAGTCACACCTAAGCACGATGTGTCAGCCTACTTATTTAAACGTTACTTTACTGAATGCCGGTTTATCGATGCTACAAAAATCTTTGTCTAGATATTTATAATAGCCTGTGATGCCAATCATGGCTGCATTGTCTGTGGTATAACTGAATTTAGGAATATAGATGGTCCATCCATATTTATCAGCATGTTCACGGAAAGCGTTGCGCAATCCGTTGTTGGCCGACACCCCACCGGCAACGGCAACATGGTTGATGCCTGTTTCTTTCACGGCCATTCTCAGTTTGTTCATGAGGATATCAACGATGGTAAATTCAAGACTCGCTGCGATGTCATTCTTATGGTTTTCTATGAAATCAGGTTCTTCGGCCACCCATTTGCGCAAGTTATACAAGAATGAGGTCTTCAAACCCGAAAAACTATAATCCATACCAGCGACGTGTGGTTCTGCAAATTTGTATGCATGCGGATTTCCCTGCCGTGCCAATTTATCGATGATGGGTCCCCCGGGATATCCAAGTCCCATCACCTTCGAACATTTGTCTATCGCCTCACCGGCGGCATCGTCGATGGTCTGTCCCAGCACCTGCATGTCGTTGTAGGCGTTGACCTTCACTATTTGCGAATTGCCACCCGACACCAGCAAGCAAAGGAATGGCAACGGAGGCTGTTGATGGTCGTCATCGTCCTCTTTGATGAAGTGTGCCATGACATGACCTTGCAAATGATTGACGTCTATCAAAGGGATTCCCAGCGAGCGAGCGAAACCTTTGGCAAAGCTCACCCCTACGAGTAGCGACCCCATCAGGCCAGGCCCGCGCGTAAAGGCTACCGCACTTAATTGCTCTTTGGTGATGCCTGCACGCTTCAACGCCTGGTCCACCACGGGCACTACGTTTTGTTGATGAGCGCGAGATGCCAGTTCCGGCACTACTCCACCATAGGCTTCATGCACGGCTTGCGAAGCTGTTACATTACTCAGCAACACCTCATTGCGAAGAACAGCTGCCGACGTGTCATCACAACTGCTCTCTATACCTAATATATATATGTCTTCCTTCATGATTTCTTTCTTTCCTTCAGCGGGGCGCAGTCAGCGGCTTATTCGCGTTATTACGGCACCATCAAAGCCATTTAACTACACCATCAAAGCTATTTAGTGAGTCAAAATCTCAACGCCGTGTTCGGTCATCACAAAAGTATGCTCCCACTGCGCACTGGGCAGCTCGTCACCAGTAACGATTTCCCACCCGTATGGATCTTCTGCATCGATGAAAACTTTCCAGGTACCCATGTTAATCATCGGTTCTATGGTAAACACCATACCCGGTACCAGCAACATGCCGGTGCCTTTGTGACCGAAGTGCATGACATCAGGTTCTTCGTGAAATTTTATGCCAACGCCGTGTCCACATAAGTCTCTTACAACTCCATAATGGTATTTTTCGGCATGTTTCTGGATGGCGTGGCCTATATCGCCCACAAAGCTATATGGTTTCGCTGCTTCCGCACCAATCTCCAGGCATTCTTTCGCAACACGCACCAGCTGTTCTTTCTCCGGAGTTGTCTTACCGATGATAAACATGCGCGAGGCGTCTGCGTAATAGCCGTCTACGATGGTCGTCATGTCCACATTGATGATGTCACCGTTTTTCAGTACATCTTCTTTTTTAGGTATACCATGACACACCACTTCATTGATACTGGTACAAACACTTTTAGGGAAGCCTTCATAATTGAGGCAAGCCGGAATGGCATGGTGCTCTTCGCAATATTTCATGCAGATATCATCGATTTCCTGCGTATTCATCCCCTCGTGAATTTGTTTGGCCACTTCGTCCAGCACACCCGTGTTCACCACGCCTGACTTTCTGATACCTTCTATTTGTTCCGGAGTTTTGATTAATTCGCGAGTGGGAACCAGTTTACCCTTGTTTTCCCAATACATCACCTGTTTGTCAAGATCAGTTAAGGGCTGCCCTGACAAGGCATGCCATCTTTTCTTCTTCTTAAAGTTCATCTGCATACTTAAATTTACCAAGTGTACAAAAGTACACCAAATTACAGACACCACAAAATTTATTCAACCTTTTTAAGTTTGCAAACAACACGGTAGAGCCTAACGTAGAGTCAGCCAGAAAGTTTTGCACTTCGATTTTGAATCTGCATTTACAATATTAAAGGTACTATAAATTAGCTAGATTACCAACTTTTAAAGCATCTCTCTTATACCGAACACAGGTTAGTAGACTCATAGATATTGGCAGGAACCTGGACTTCAAATATGACACCACTTTCACCATTTATAGTAGGGATAGCCTTCAAGGTAATCTTTTTCTTAGGCAAACCTTTCATCATTGTCTCATTAATGTAAATATCGACATTCTTTGTCATTAAGAATAAATCTGTTATTTGGTTCTTTTTTACATCTAATAATGCCACGTACCATTCTCGGTTTTTTGTATCCCTCAACAAGATATGAGCATCCTGCATATCATCAGTTACATCATAACTGTTAACAACAGGATGAATCCATGTCTCGTCCTGTTCACCCACACCTTCATTTGCATAGTCCCATAACCAAATTGGATATCGCAAAAAATCTTCAAGGCTTGTATCTTCTATTGGTTTAGAAGACCCGTATTGTAGTTCAAACTTTTTCTTCCTATTGAAAAATATTCCCATAATATATTCCTTTTAAGTTAGCTTTCATCATCTTTTGTTTGGTTTCAACCCCTATGATTATTTTATATAATTTGTAATAGAATGAGCCGTAACTATAGTAACTTCTACAAATAAAATCGTTTGATAGAAAGTTGTTTTCTATTGAGAGATACATAGAAGGACTTATTACTTCGTCATAACTACCACAACAATTGCGGTGGCGAATAAATTGTGTATGACCTCTCTCTTCATCTAAATAACAAACATTTCCCACATCAAGTATATAATATCCTTTACACTTGATCAGTTCAGTAAAATGAATATTGGCATATTCGTTACAGAGACAAAACTCCCGAAACTGCTCAGAAACAATCGTATAATGGTCATACGTCGTTACCATATTACGACGGCTTTTCAATTTATAATTAGGATTAGGAACATCTTTTATCCTATTTTTACAAATTGGACAAATATCAGGGCGATCATCTGTGGAATCATACATGAAACCATGTTCATCGCCTCCTATTAAAAAATGTGCTACCAGGGTGTCCATCTTAAATTGTTGTTTTTATAAAAATTTCTATAGTTGAAATGAAGCTTTTTGCTAAACTATCAACTTTTTGTAATGCTGGCAAAGTATAATTTAACACATCAAAATAAACCGTTGTAGAACGGTCTATGCGGACTAAGTCAGTTGTTTTAAAACCATAATTCATACAATAACACAAAAAATAATCTTTTGGCTAATGTGACAAAAATGTGCTTAACTTCTTTGTCCCATTAGCCTGATTTTATCGTTTTGGGATAGCGAAAACAATATTTTGGGATTCTCCTTTATCACAACATCTGCTAATTTTGCATTTCGGGCATTGCTTAAACCTATCGGTTGATCTTTTACGTTATTATAACTTGGATAAGCAACGTTAATTATCCTCATTCAATCGTCCTATATTTTCATATAATTCCAATCCTTTATCAAATATGTTTTTATATCCTTTACATGTATTACCTATCAAATTAGTACCTTTTATAAAAATATTATTATTAACAGTCATTCTTTCAAAAAAATGACAATCAAAAAAATCAAAAAAACCAAGGAAGATATTATTATGTATATGTATTTCCGAATAATTATGTCCGCCCATCTCATGATTTATATCATTAAGAACTATGCAATTCTCTAATACAAATCCTTTGCGAAACCACGTTGAATTCAAATACATATTCTTTATTACACATTCTTTTATATAAACAGGTGTTTTTATTTCAGAATAATTGAAGTCAATATTCACATTGCTAATACCTTCTATTATGATTATATTATTTTTTTGATATTTTAAATAATTGTCATCATTTATAATTATTGATTTATTTTCTACCATTTTAATTCTCCAAATTTAATAATGGGATTTGCCGTCGGACGGTTTGAATATCCAGGAAATAAGTTTAATGAACGAATTTGTCCATTGTGCACATTGATGATAATTAAAGACTTTTGTATGCCATTAATTGTACCTTGAAAAGTATTACGCCTTCTCGCAAATTGAATTTATTTTTGATTACAAAATCTTCCACATGACTTGTAATATCTGACTTAGATATTCCTATATCCTCATGTCCATTATTTGAAAAAGCATGTTCATTAAACTTTTGTATAACATCATTAGATATATATTTTTTACCCGTCCACGGATTCACTTTATTATCCCTAGCATATTTAAAACCAGAAGCGGCACCAGTAATTGCACCTATACCAGCTCCCGTCAAGGCGTTGACTCCCCTTTCTGATTTCCCGCAGCATCATAGGCATACGACAAAGATTGCTGCGCACTGGTTTGTAAGGTTATGCATACCAATATCACGGTTAGATTCAAGTGCTTCATACATCTTAAGGTTTTAGTCATTAGAGATAAGCGTTGAGTATAATCTGAATATATCGCTATATATTCTTGTATAGTATCGCAAATATAAACACTATTTTTTGATTTTACAAATAGGTTGGAATAAAAATAACAAAAGTCTCCGGGGTAGAGTCAGCCTACAAGTTTTGCACTTCGTTATTGAATCTGCACAGAAAGGTTGATGATAGCCATATTCAGCCAACCGATACTTCTCCTATCTTATCCTAAAGATTACTCGTGAGTACTTTTCATCATGAAAGCCAGCCACCGCCTTGACGGGTCATCTGCAACGAAAACAGCAATAACACCACATTGCATCTTTCGACGCTTCATCTAAAAGTTTTTGACGGCCCTATCCATTTCTCGCCTGTCTTCTTTTTCCTTCAGCGTTTGTCGTTTGTCGTATTCCTTCTTTCCCTTAGCCAAAGCGATGTCTACCTTGGCTCTTCCATGCGCATCGATGAACACCAAGGTGGGAACGATGGTATGACCAGCAACCTTAATGTCGGCTTCCAACTTTCTGATTTCACGTTTCGTCAGCAACAGCTTGCGGTCACGCTTGGCTTCTGGGTTGGAGTAAGAGCCATAGAAATACGGACTGATATTCATCCCTTTAATCCAAATTTCGCCATGATAAATGTAGCAGAAGGCATCAACCAAAGATGCCTTACCCAGGCGAATGGACTTGATTTCCGTACCCGTGAGCACGATGCCGGCGGTATAAGTATCAATGAAAAAATACTCAAATGACGCTTTTTTGTTCCTAATCTGTATGGGACTCTTTTTTCTTAGTGCGAGTTCTTCTTTATTCATTCTTACACAATCTTTACAAATTGCCCGATGTGTTCATCCACATAACGTGCAATATTTTCTGTCCAACGCTCTTCATTTTCAACGAATTCATCGTCAAAATCGTCAAAGGCTGGATATTTCTCAAACAACGCCATAAACTCGTCGTCAGAACAATCTTGCTCCAATTCGGCAGCATATTTACGGTAGAGTTTATGACATTTCCCTATCATCTTAGACAAATCGTGGATATCCCAGCTTTTCAGTGCCTTGTCAAAAGGATTTCTGAAGATAAAGGGACCATAACCGTTATGAATGAGCTGTACGAAACCGCCGTCCATCACTTCCTGATGAAGGATGTGATAAGCCAACAGCGTAATTTGATCCGAGTTTAGTTGTTGCATCGAATCGGCCGTCAGTTCTCCGCCTATCGCATCATAAATCGTATCCACAATCGCCTGAAGGAACACATCCATCCCTTCTTCAGCTGCTTTTTGCAGAACGTTTTCTTCGATTTTTATTTCCATCATACACTGCAAAGATATGCAATTCGTCTTGATTATCTTCACATTATTAACTATTTTTGAACTGTTTGCACACACATTGTGTCTTCAACCAGTTCTTTTTTGATTTTTGGCCGTGGAAGTTCTTCTCGTTTCACCGGTGACCATGTACCAGTATTCGCATAAGTTAAAATTATTTACGAAACATATTTCATTCCACATTATAATATAAAATAGCACCCGGAGAGCATTGATAGTATAATATTTCTTAATATTCATTGGAATCTCATTAATTTATTTATACCTTTGCCACAACTGAATTAAAAAGAAAGGACTAGAAAAATGAAAAAACTGATCATGTTATCCATGATGCTGTTTGCTTGTTTTACCATAGTAAACGCACAACAAAAAGCACAAATCAAGTTTGACAAAATCACTCACGACTTTGGCAAATTCAATGAAAGCACGCCTGAGCAGAAGTGCGTTTTTACCTTCACTAACGTGGGTAACGCCCCGCTTATCGTCAATCAAGCTGTGGCAAGCTGTGGTTGCACTGTGCCAGCTTACACCAAAACTCCTGTTCAACCAGGAAAGAAAGGTGAGATAAAAGTAACGTACAACGGCAAAGGCAGATTCCCTGGACACTTCAAAAAGACCATCACGGTACGCACCAATGGGGAGCCAGAGATGACCCGTCTGTACATTGAGGGCGTCATGGAAGAGGCTAAGAAATAAGCAAAGACTACTTTTATAGTATACATACACAATCGGGTAGGAGGTAAATGTTATTCATAAAAGGCATTTACCTCCTACTTTCACATTTACCGACCTCCCACACCACCGTACGTGCCGTTCGGCATACG
>QWCQ01000764.1_pt1 | contig 17020 bp, 12 predicted proteins | sample 1972701 | NCBI WGS metagenome assembly QWCQ01 (sample SAMN09866704, study PRJNA288562) | Human gut metagenome isolate pre4_stool, whole genome shotgun sequencing... | reverse complement strand
TAAGTCTGAGGGATGGGGATGTCAGGCTATAGTCATACGGGATCCTTCGTCTGGCGTCCCTTGCGGTACTGGAAGTAGTAGCCGAGGGAGGCGATCGTGAAGTAGAGCGCTGTCAGGACCCAGAGAGCCCGACACTGGTGGAGGATATCGTACAGCGAGGCACCCGTACCCAGCAGGGCGATGTATCCCTGGACCGCATGGGTGCTGGGGATCAGGTAGGCAACGGATTTCCATAGCCAGGGGATATTCTGCCACGGCCAGACGACGCCGGTGAGGAAGAAGAAGACCAGCGACAGCGGGACGATGTAGATCAGTACCACCTCCCGCCTCTTGAAGAGGAAGGAGAGCCCGATGGACATAAAGATCACCGAGAGCAGATAGGGGACGATAAAGATCAGCATCCTCATCGGCGTCGTCAGGATCGGTATCCTTAGACAGTAGGGTACGATACAGAGGACCCAGATACTGACCAGGAAGTAGAGCACGAAGTAGATCACACTCTTATTGATCACCATCCGCATCGGCCCATGGATCGTCGACGGTATGAGGTAGTGCGTGTCGTTGCTCTCCCTCGCAGTGGCCGCTAGCATACAGATCCCCAGGATCAGCGTCTGCTGAAGGATCAGGATCAGGATCGGTGGCATGAGGAAGGTTCCTATGCCTGCGACAGGATTGTAGTACCCCTTGCCGTCCTGATAGACCGGACGGACTTCAATGTCCGTCAGTGCCTTCGTCGTCTTGCCGGCTCGCTCGGCATGGATCTCACCGCCCATCTGGAGGGCATTATTATTGAGTGCCACCATATAGTTCTTATAGTACAGCAGCACATTGCCGAGGCTCATCAGCTCCACATGGACCTGGTCCTCTCCCCGGTAGAGATCGGCCTGGAAGTCCTTCGGGATCCTGGCGTAGCCGTAGGCGTCGCGATCCATGATCATCTGCTCCGCCTGCTCTATCGTGGGGACGACCGCCACCACCTCCACCTCCTGCGTGGCGTCCACACGGCGGATGTACTCGCGGGAGAGAGTGCTGTTATCCTCATCCACCACCACCAGCTTCGACTCCTCGACTACCTCGGTATTGTAGAAGGCGGCGTAGAGGAAGGGATAGATGATCGGGACGACAAAGAAGAATAGCAGCACCCCGGCATCACCCTTGATCGCATCGATCTCGGTTCGCCATATCGCCTTTGTATCAGCCCTGAGGAGAGAGAGTCTCCTCCGCCACTTGTTATCGGACATAAGACACTTCTAAGAGCTCACGCTTGAGGTTATGACTGCACAGCAACGGCAGCAGGACAAAGGCTGCCAGCCCCAGGTAATAGGGGATGCTGAGCGAGAGAGGGAACCCGTTAAGCGACTGATCAGTATAGATCATATAGTAGTACCTCATCGGGAAGAGGTAGGAAAGGGGGACAAAGGGGGAGTACATCGCATCGATCGGGAAGGAGAATCCTACGATGGAGAAGGTAAGTACCCCGAAGAGACTTGCCAGACTGACTCCCAGTCTCAGGATCGGCACAAGGGTGATGAAGAAGACCCCGACTGCCTCCGCTGCCACGATCAGCAGGAGCAGTGCCAGGAGCATGGGACCCCAGCCGTTAGCAAGGGGGAAGCCGCAGAAGGTGTAGAGCATCGCCAGACAGGCGCACCCCACCACAAACCAGATCAGCGTGTGGACTGCCAGCTTGCCGGCGAGGGCGACATGCATACTTCCTCCCGCGGTCTCTAGCCACTCCTCGGCCGACTTCGCCTTGATCTCCACGCCGACAGCGTAGGCAGTCACCTGCATGATCAGCAGCTGGATGATCCCAAGGATGAGGATGTTGCTGAGGTAGACGGAGTAATTGAGCCACTTATTCCCCTTGATCTCATCCTTGACGACGATCGGCATCACATTGGTCATGATCTCCGTCTCCGTCTTGCCCATCAGGGTCCCCATCTGGAGCCCCACAGCGCCATTTGCCATCTCGCTGATCATGCGGAGGTTCTTATAGCTAAGGTTTCCGCCGATGATCGAGTGGTAATTGAGGTAATAATTGATGGTGGGCTGCTTGCCGGAGGAGACCTTGTCGGTAAATCCCCGAGGGATGACGAGGATGCCGAAGGCCTGATTTTGCTGCATCAGCTCACGAGCCTCGGTGAAGTTTGCCGTCCTCAGCACCACGTGGCTCTCGGAGAAGCTGTCGAGGTTGTCCACCAGCTTACGCGTATTGGACGTATTGTCTAGGTCCACGACAGCGATAGGCAGATCCCCCGGCAGCCCCTCTCCCATAAGGGTAAGGAGGAAGACGGCGAAGAACACCGGAACCACGATCATCCCCGCATAGTAGATAGAGTGGGTGGAGACCAGTCTCCACTCGCGCTGCACCACCTTTAGGAAAGGAGAGGATGTACTCACGGGACGACGCTTCACTTCAGACTACTCCTATCGATGACGACACTCATCCCCGGCTCCAGATCCTCTATCTTATCGAGGAGCTCCGCCTTTACTTCAAAGGTGCGGAAGTCTATCTGCCCGGTCGGCTTCTTTGCCTTACGGACGGAGTAGATACCCATGTCCTTGAGATGAACCACCCTCATGAGGCACTCCTCGTTACCCAGGGCAGGGATCACCCCCTTGAGCGTCGTGCCGCGGCGGATGCCGGAGAGACGATCCTCGCTGAGGGCAAAGACGACATAGCATGAGGTGGGATCGGCGACATTCATCACCGGGGAGCCGGTGCCGACCAGCTCGCCCACATGGGGCACGATGTCAGTGACACGCCCGTCGAGGGGCGAAGTGAGGGTACCCTCGCTGACGTAGAGGTCCACCTCCTTGAGCGTCGCATCCATATTGCTGACCAGCCCCTCCGTGGTACCGGTGCGGTCGGAGAGCGCTCCACGCTTGGCGAGGTCGTAGCGACTCTTGGCAGCCGCCTCGGCCGCCTCGGCAGACCTCACGAGAGCGCGTGCCTGATCGTACTTCTGAGCAGAGACGACTCCTTCCTTGTAGAGGTTCTCCACGCGCTGGAAGCTCGACTGAGCCACCTCGCGAGTCACCTTGGCGCTCTGCCACATCTGGAGGGCAGCCTGCTGTACCTCTGCGGGACCGCCCCCGGCGAGGGAGCGATTGAGTGCCATAGCAGAGGCACGCATAGCCTCCGCCTGCTCCCGCTTAGCGTAGACCTCGGGGGAGTATATGCGGACGAGGGTATCGCCTTTCTTGACCATCTGTCCCTCCTCCACGAGATACTCCGAGATACGACCCGGCACCTTACCTGAGATACGTATCTCATCCACCTCTACGTGACCGATCACCTCCGACTCCCGGGGGGAGAAGAAGACGAATCCTGCCAGTGCCACGAGGGCGATCACGACGAGGGTGGTGACGATGGTGACCACCATTTTATGTCTCAGCTCCTTTGAGAGGGAGCTCTTCTCTTCTGTCTGTGCCATTATTCAAATAAGATTACAAAAACAATGGGGAATGGTACTATTATCTGGCGAATCTTGCAGTGGGGACGTAGTGTCTGATCTTGCTCTCACTCGACTTCAGGGCGATGGCAGCGTCGATATAGCTGTCGTAAGCTGCCGACCAGGAGGTCTGAGCCTCGGTGAGGACAAGCAGCGGGATCACGCCCTCCTTGTACCCCAGCTGAGCCTGCCTTAGGGTCTCATCGGCGCTGGAGAGACTGAGCTTTGCGGCGGAGAGCTGCTTATAGGCCTCCTGATTGTTCAGCAGGAGCTGATGGATCTGGAGATTGATCTTCTCGCGAGCGTCGGTCAGCTGCCTCTGCTTGATCCCCCGCTCGGCGGCGGCACCCTTCCTCTTGGTGATCCCGGTGTAGATGTCCGTGAGGGGGATCTGAAGTCCTACTGCCACATGCCAGCTCCCACCATACTCATCCTGCATGCCGGCAAAGAGATTTGGGTTAATGGTGGTATAGCCACCCAGCAGGACCACCTTGGGGAGGGCATCCGCCAGCTCCACCCTCTCCTTGGCGGCAAAGATCTTATCTGCCGTCTCGAGGGCACGCACCTCGGGTCGAGCATCGATGCCACCACTGATCTCCTGCTCGGAGAGGAGGATCGGCGTGTCGATCACCTCGTTGCGGGCAGTATCCAGGGTCACCTCATCAGCCAGACGGTAGTCACTCTCCAGTCCGAGGCCGCACTTCTGCGCCAGGAGCATCTTGGAGAGAGATAGACCGTTCTCCACTTTGAGTCGCAGCTGATTGGCATCGCTCTGCTTGACCCGTATGGAGAGTGCGTCCGCCTCGGTCGCGACACCCTCCTTGACAGCCAGGTCCACATTTGCCACCGCCTCATCGAGGAGAGCGGTAAGCCTCGTCGCCAGCTCCAGCTTACTCGACAGAGTGACCACCTGCCAGTAGGTCTCCTCCACGCTCAGCTCGAGCTCTCGCTCCTTAGTCTCCATCATGATCCCTGCCAGATCGACCGCCGAGGAGGCCATCTTGTAGCCGTTGATGATCTTGCCTCCCATAAAGATCGGCTGGACGAAGGAGACGGTGCCGACCCTGGTATTACCGAGGTCGATGGCGGTCTTGTCCTTGATCTTGTCCGGCAGGTACTGCCCCAGCCCGAGGAGCGCATGATCCCAGTCGATCGGCTGCAGGGGATCCTCGATGTGAGAGTAGGCTGCTCCCAGTGATACCTTGGGGAAGAAGTTGACCCCCACCTCGCCCTTCTTGGCCTTGGCCATATCGATCTTCAGCTCCTCAGCCTTGAGCAATTCGTTACTGGCGGTAGCCATTTGGATACACTCCTCCAGTGAGTAGACCTGCTCCTGTGCATAGGCCGGAGTCAGGAGGAGAGCGGCAAGTAGTGTAGCCGTCAGACTCTCCAGGACACGTTTCAGATTTCTCATACTTTCATTACATCTCTAACCACATCTTCCCCACCGACAATACCTGGTGCAGGGAGTGGATACGGAACTCAGACGCACCTATGGGCAAAAGGTTAAATCGGGCCCGACACATTTCGGGTAAAGTGCACCCTACTCCGCTTTTGTGGGTATGCGTGAATACCTGTACCTTTGTCAGGTATAGGGAGATAATGTAATCGCACATATATATAATGAGTATACAGACAGAGAAGATCAGGGCACTCATCGAGCGAAGGGAGCAGATGCTCCTCGGAGGTGGCGAGGCTGCGGTAGAGAAGCAGCACAGCCGCCACAAGCTTACCGCCCGAGAGCGGATTGAGAGACTCCTGGACCCCGGCACCTTTGAGGAGCTGGGAACCTACGTCCGTCATCACAATGCCAACTTCGGGGCAGACAAGAAGGTCTACGACGGCGACTCGGTCGTCACCGGGAGCGGTCTCGTGGATGGTCGTCTGGTCTATGTCTATGCACAGGACTTCACCGCCTTTGCCGGCACCTGCGGCTATATGCACGCTCGTAAGATCTGCGAGGTACAGCAGCTGGCGATGAAGGTGGGGGCGCCGATCATCGGCATCAACGACTCCGGCGGAGCACGCATCCAGGAGGGGGTCAATTCGCTTGCCGGCTATGGTGAGCTCTTTGAGAATAACATCCTCGCCTCGGGCGTGGTGCCGCAGATCTCCGGAATCTTCGGCCCCTGTGCCGGTGGGGCGGTCTACTCTCCGGCACTGACCGACTTCAATATCATGGTCTCCGGCACCAGCTACATGTTCCTCACCGGACCCAAGGTGGTGAAGACGGTGACCAATGAGGAGGTGACTGCTGAGGAGCTCGGAGGAGCGTCTGTCCATACCCGCAAGAGCGGCGTGGCGCACTTCGCCGTGGAGAGCGACGAGGAGGGACTGGAGCTGATGCGCCACCTGCTGAGCTTCCTGCCGTCCAATAATATGGAGGAGGCGCCTCGCCTCGCATCGTCTGATCCTGTTGATCGTGACCTGTCGGTGCTAAATGATCTGATCCCGGACAACCCCAATACGGCGTACGACATGTACGAGGTGATCGGTCAGGTCGTCGACGGGGGCGAATTCCTCGAGGTGCAGCGCGATTTTGCCCGTAGCATCATCATCGGCTTTGCCCGCATTGATGGGCGGAGTGTCGGTATTGTCGCCAATCAGCCCGCTGCCGCTGCGGGGGTGCTGGATGTCAATTCGTCTCGCAAGGGCGCCCGCTTCGTCCGCTTCTGCGACGCCTTCAATATCCCGATCGTCAGCCTCGTCGATGTCCCCGGATTCCTCCCCGGCACCGGTCAGGAGTACAATGCCGTGATCACCAACGGCGCCAAGCTCCTCTACGCTTATGGCGAAGCGACGGTACCCAAGATCACCGTCATCACCCGCAAGGCGTACGGAGGCGCCTACATCGTGATGGGGTCGAAGCACCTCCGTGCCGACATCAATCTCGCCTGGCCCTCCGCCGAGATCGCCGTCATGGGACCCGACGGAGCGGTGGAGATCCTCTACGGTAAGGCTCTCCGTGATGCTGAGGATCCGGCTGCACTCAAGGCGGAGCACATTCGGGAGTACCGGGAGAAGTTTGCCAACCCCTACTACGCTGCTTCATACGGATTTATCGACGATGTGATTGTCCCCGACGAGACCCGTAAGCGCATTGCCCGAGCTCTGCGAGACCTCCGCAATAAGCGGCAGGAGCTGCCGGCAAAGAAGCACGACAACATTCCCCTCTGATATGGACACTCAGCACTACGACCCCTCCATCGAGGCACTGCTCTCTCTCGGTCAGGCGATCGACACGGCACGAGGTGAGGTGGTGACCGCGATCGCACTGGCGCTGGCTGACTACGGTCGGAGCGTCGAGACCTCCGGAGCCCGGATCGAGGAGAGCGGCGAGCGGCGGTCGGGCTGGTCCGACAAGTCGCTCACGATGCGCCGCCGCCCCTGGTAAGGACTTACTATCACACAAGAGACCTATGAAGCAATACCAATACACCATCAATGGCCACCCCTACGAGGTGACGATCCACTCTGCCGACGAGGAGACGGCAGAGGTGGAGGTGAATGGACACCACTACACCGTCAGGCTCGGTGATGAGTCTGCCCCCGCACCTGCTCGGCAGACCCCTAAGCCTCAGCCCGAGCCGACTGTGAGTGCGGCTCCTGCCGCAGAGGCACCTAAGGAGAAGCCCGTCGCTCCTGCTCCTGAGAGCGAGCCCAAGCGTGCCGCAGGAGGTCGCGAGGTGATCGCCCCTCTCCCCGGACTGATCCGTGAGGTGCTGGTTAAGGAGGGGGATAAGGTAAAAAAGGGTCAGAAGATCATGATCCTTGAGGCGATGAAGATGGAGAATGAGATCAATGCCGACAGCGATGGCACGATCACCTCTCTCCTTGTCGCAAATGGAGACTCCGTCCAGAGCGGCGATCCGCTCGCCACGATAGGCTGAGAGACCTCATCGGATCCTTGTCGGGAGAGACGCCGACACGGAGATGGGACGATCTACTTCCCTCTATGGAGGATGCAGGCGAAAGTCGATGACGTAAAATGAGGGCTTTTTCGCTGAGTTTCTTTACCTTTGTGCGATATCGTGGAGGGACAGCTGAGATTTTAGATAACCCGGCCGGCAATCCCGCAGGCCGACAAGACGTAAAAGTATGAACGTAATCACAAAGACCATCACTCTGCCCGATGGTCGTGAGATCACGATCGAGACAGGCAAGCTTGCCAAGCAGGCTGATGGCTCCGTGGTTGTACGCATGGGCAAGACCGTGCTCCTGGCGACGGTAGTCGCTGCCGAGGAGGCACGTCCGGGCGTAGACTTTATGCCCCTCCAGGTAGAGTATAAGGAGAAGTTCTCCGCCGACGGTCGATTCCCCGGGGGCTTTACCCGCCGCGAGGGCCGTATGTCGGACCATGAGATCCTGATCGCACGACTGATCGACCGCGCTCTGCGTCCTCTCTTCCCAGAGGACTACCACTGCGAGGTCTATGTGCAGATCATCCTCTTCAGTGGAGACCCCAATGAGCTCCCCGACCAGCTTGCCGGACTGGCAGCCTCTGCCGCCATGGCAGTCAGCACCGTCCCCTTCGACGAGGTGCTCTCTGAGGTGAGAGTGATCCGTCTCGACGGCGAGTGGGTGATCAATCCGACACTCGACCAGCTCAATCGTGCCGATATCGACCTGATGGTCGGCGCAACGGAGAAGAACATCATGATGGTCGAGGGTGAGATGAAGGAGGTGCCCGAGAGCGACATGATCGAGGCGATCAAGCAGGCTCACGAGGCGATCAAGGTACAGTGCCGCGTGCAGAACGAGCTGGCCCGCGAGGTAGGCTCCGACGTCAAGCGCACTTACGAGGGAGACGCGCAGGATCCCGAGCTGGACAAGAAGATCTACGACAGCTGCTACGACAAGCTCTTCGAGATCGCCATGTCAGCGGATAACGACAAGCACTCCCGCTCTCGCCGCTTCACTGAGGTGGGTAAGGAGTTTAAGGCTCAGTACAGCGAGGAGGAGCTCGAGGAGCTGGAGCCGCTGATCAATCGCTACTACGATAAGTACGTCAAGCTGGCGGTACGTACCGCCGTGCTCGACCATCATCAGCGTCTCGATGGTCGTGGTCTCGAGGATGTGCGTCCGATATGGACTGAGGTGGACTGCCTCCCCGCACCTCACGGATCTGCCATCTTCACCCGCGGAGAGACCCAGGCACTCGCTACGGTCACCCTCGGAACCAAGGACGATGAGAAGCTGGTCGATGACGCCCTCTTCCAGGGCAAGGAGCGCTTCCTCCTCCACTATAATTTCCCGCCCTTCAGCACCGGTGAGGCATCTCGTCCTAAGGGCGTCAGCCGCCGAGAGATCGGTCACGGCAATCTCGCCATGCGTGCCCTCCACGGCATGATCCCCGAGGACTATCCCTACACCATCCGCGTGATGAGCGACATCCTGGAGAGCAACGGATCCTCCTCCATGGCTACGGTCTGCGCCGGTACGCTGGCGCTGGAGGATGCCGGTGTGCCGATGATCCGTCCCGTCTCCGGCGTCGCCATGGGTATGATGAGCGAGGGAGATAAGAAGGCGGTCCTCACCGACATCCTCGGTGACGAGGACCATATGGGAGATATGGACTTCAAGGTGACCGGTACCCGTGAGGGCATCACCGCCACCCAGATGGATATCAAGATCGACGGACTGAGCTACGAGGTGCTGGCACAGGCCCTCGAGCAGGCACGTCGTGCCCGCTTCCATATCCTCGACATCATCGAGAGCACCATCCCCGGACCTCGTCCTGAGCTGAAGCCTCAGACGCCCCGCATGGAGCAGATGGAGGTGCCGAAGGAGTTCATCGGCCCGATCATCGGCCCCGGCGGCAAGATCATCCAGGGCATGCAGGAGGAGTCCGGTGCTCAGATCAATATCGAGGAGGACACCGAGCGCGGTGTCGGCGTGATCCAGATCGCTGCGTCCAATAAGGAGGCGATCACTCGCGCCCTCGAGATGATCAATCGCATCGTCGTCATCCCCGAGGTGGGTGAGACCTACGAGGGTACCATCAAGAGCGTGATGCCCTATGGTGTCTTTGTCGAGTTTATGCCCGGTAAGGAGGGCCTGCTCCATATCTCCGAGTGGGACTGGAAGTACTTCGGCAACATCGAGGAGACCGGTGCCGCAGAGGGACAGAAGCTGCAGGTGAAGCTGCTCGAGGTGGATCCCAAGACCGGCAAGTTCCGTCTCTCCCGCCGTGCCCTGATCGAGAAGCCTGAGGGCTACGAGGAGCAGTCCGAGCGTCCCCGCGACCGCCGTCGTGGTCGTGAGGAGCGTGACGGTGAGGGTCGCCGTGGCGAGCGTCGCCGCAACCCTCGTCGTGAGGAGCGCAACTCGGATGATAGTGACAGCGAGGAGCAGCGTCCCTCTGATGAGGAGCGTCCGCGCCACCAGGAGCGCCGTCGCAATCCCCGCCGAGAGGAGCGCGAAGAGCGTGATGAGGAGCCCCGCCGCGAAGAGCGTGAGGAGCCGAAGCGTGAGCCAAAGTCCTCTGAGGACAAGCCCGGGAGCCCGGCTGACTTCTTCAAGCAGTTTGGTCAGTTCTGATCAGTAACCCCTACTTATATATGCAGCGAGCCGAGTGCGATCTTTTCGTCCTCGGCTCGCCTGCTCTATATGCATGATGTCGTGATCGTGTCACAAAGCACCTCTCGGTCATACTTTGTCTCACGACTGAAGAATATTCACCGACAACACAGCAGACTACTATTGGTATGAATTGTTACGCTCTGATCCCACTCGCTCTGTCGCTCGTCTACTTCCTCGGAAGACTCTATGGGCGTACAGCTCACGACAGGACCTACTACTGCTCGTTTTATGAGCTCTTCTTACTCCTCACCGCTATCTATATAGCACCATTGGGGGGTGTCTCGGTGGCTTTGACGCTCGGTGTGCTACTTGTGGCACTTGTAGCGATCTTTCTCCTTCGCTGGTTTGTGGGTGATAAGGGACTGTTACCGACAGGGCAGCTTCTTAGGAAGAGATATCCTTGGCTCTACCGTTTTTGTACGGCTGTAGAGAGCGGGGCTTTCATCTGCCTGACACCGTACTTTCTCCCCGGACCTCTTTACAACCTACTAATGGTGATTGTTCCTCTTGTGGTTGTCCTCGTGGAGCGACTCTCGCTCTATTGGATCCACAAGAGGTCAGCCTAAGTCTCAGGAGTGAAACCCGGACACCGATAGTCCTACTGACCTCCTCGGGCAGTTCTGTCCCTTTTATGCAGCGAGCCGAGTGCGAACCCTTCGCCCTCGGCTCGTTTTTTTTGCGCCCTTACGAAGCACTTTATACCCCATCAGACTATTACCGGTAGTAGATCCCTCCCCTGCTGCTACCGCCTGTCGATCCCGCAGGGGCGCAGCCCCGGAGGGATCATCGTTCTTTAGCCCGCATGTCGAGGCACGAAGTGCCGAAGACTGCGGGAAAGAAGCCCAAGGAAAAAATACGACCCCGCTAGGGTGTCGCACTTACCAGTCAGGCAATCAGTACGACACCCTAGCGGGGTCGCTGGGCTAGAGCCCCATCGTAACCCGGAGTCTTCGGGGCTGAGCCCCTCGACATCCGGGCTAAAAAGCGGGCACCCCTGTCGGGGTGCCACGCCTGTAACTGTTTTTCCGACAGAGCCAATATCGACGGATCGCAAATGAAAACCATCAAATAGAAGATATGCAGCATCCGAAGGATGCCCGCTCCATAGGCATCGGTCGAGGCACGAAGTGCCGAAGACCGATGTATAATCGTACGCATTATGCCACGACCCCTTGCGGGTCGCCGAAAGGGGGGTATCTGCTCGGCGACCCACAAGGGGTCGAGGGGGTAGGGACGGGTCTTTGTACATCGGTCACCGCTTCGCAGATGACCGATGCCTATGGAGCGAGCACCCTTCGGGTGCCTCACGGATAAGCCCTTTAGGTATATGATTACCCCAATGCTCAAATGCGTCACCCCTGAGCCGTATCACCTTTGTTTTTGTGGGATCAATTATGTTTTGTAGCTTTGAAGACAGGATTATCGTTAAACCCTTAAGCACCAAGCTGTCACCATGAAAAAACTCTTGTCGTACCGGGAATCGTTACCAGCCTCACTTGCCTGTGCAAGGGGGATTATCAGCTGGGCTATAGGAGCGAGTCCTGGAGGATCGCATGTAGCTATTACAGCTGCGATCGGCGGTGCGGTTGGTAGTGCTCTCGATGCCTGTTAGACGCCACTACACCGCACTTTTCCCATAATAATCTTATGCGTATCAAGTTCTTTGTTTTAGAGCTCTGCATCATAGGTGCTACCGTCTGGGCCACCCTTGTTCTTTCAAGGGTTGAGTCCTTGATGGCTCTTAAGGAGTCGATATTCCAGTTTGTTATACCGGTCATTGTCCTTGAGTCTCTGTTTGTACAGCTGATGACACTCGTGCCCGAAGAGAGATGTCAATCGGGAGCTGTTTCCCCATGGGTCAAGGCTCTCGACATTGCCTTTTGGGGTGCACTCTTGGTCGTTTCCATAGCCCTCCTCCTGATAGATATGGGAGAACCCTTTGCAATACTGCGAAAAGATATTGGGCTGTTACTCATGGTAATCACAGTGGGAGCAAGTCGCTATCTCTATTACCTTAAGCCGGCTAAGACGAAAAAGCTGTCCAAGTCTGCAAAGGATTAGCATCACCTATTATGTCTATATCGGTTTCAGAGGAAGCAACCTTTGGAACCGATTTTCCACGAAGGAGGACAAGCAGGGGTGACGCATTCGAGAGACACCGTAGCCATTCATCTAATAGTGAAGAGTGGGGAACGAAGCACCCCTTGTGGGTGCCATCCGATGCCCCTCTATTCCCGAGAGGCTGGGGGAGGTGATCTCGGATCAATAGGGAGTGGATTTCCTAAGGGCTAGCCAGCCGGGGACCCCGATAGGGGTCCGTTGTTCGTAGCCCGGGTGTCGAGGCACGAAGTGCCGAAGACCCCGGGTTACCTGCGATCCGCCTTGTATATATACGACCCCGATAGGGTGTCGCTCCCTCTCACGATCACTATTACGAGCGACCCCTGGCGGGGTCGGGGGGAGAATGGGGGCCGTCGATTTCCCGGGGTCGTCGGGGCTACGCCCCTCCGACACCCGGGCTATTTATGCTAACCACCAAACTTTTTAGGTGGAAATTTTATGCAGTCTGATATTGTTGAGCTACTTTGAGGTGGTGATCGGGATCATATAAGGTGTCGTTCTTCACCATAGCCCATATTATAGTGATCAGCTTATTCTTAATGTTATTGATGATGACCAGCTTCGGCTTGCCCTTTTTGAGCAGCCTTTCCCTGTAGAGGGCGATCTCAGGATTCCAAATCATGGCTGAGACGGCGACCATATACAGAAGTCCCGAGTAGTAGGAGTCAGCCTGCCTGCTTCTATGGGAGCCGTTTTGAATGGACGTGCCGGACTCGCTTCTGAAGGGGGCTATCCCGAGGAAACAGGCTAGAGACCTCTTGGAGCTGAATGTCGTAAAGCCGCTCGTGAGGACAATCAAAGCGGTAGCAGTTATCGGTCCCACACCGTTGATGCTGACGATGATATCATAGATCTTGGAGAGCTTCTTTTCAGTCCTTATGAGACCGTACATTTGTCGGTCTACCTTGTTGATCTGCTCTTTGATGTAAGCCAATTGTCTGTCTAGGATTTTTATATTCATCACGATGGCCTTGCTACAGGGCTTGGCCTTGAGACGGACTTCGGCATCATGTTTCTTGCACTTCAGTCCGGCTTGCTCCTTCACGAGACGTCGTCTGATGTCGTTGCACTCCCTGAGCTCCGAGAGGACCGGGCTTTCGGGTACAAAGAGTCTGACCCTTTTCCGATAGAAAGTCCTTGCATACTCGGCGATCATAGTTGCGTCCGCTGAGTCAGACTTCTCACGGACGATCCTGCCTGAGCCATTCTTGATACAAAGCGCGTTCTCCAGCAAGCAGTCGATGCCGGCGTCAAACAGTCTCCGTGGCAGGAGGAGACTATAGCTCCCGGTATGCTCCCCGCAGACCAGCACATCGGAGAGTGAGCACGCCTCAGGGAGGAGCTTTACGATCCACGATACGAGTGCCTTAGCACCTTTGTCATCATTGGAGAAGGACTTGGGCAGACAAACCGGATCCGGATCCTCACCAAGAAGAGCAGAAGCGACAAAATTCGCTTTGGCAAAGTCAATGCCGACAAATAAACTTTTCTTCATAACTTTGAATGCTTTTAGTTTGAGCGGTACTAAGCGACAAAAGCTGTTTTAGGCAAAAGCTGTAATTAGGTTCTTCCTATCTATTTATCTGGCTTTTAACAGCTTGACCGAGAGGAGGTCCATAGCCCGGGATGGATTTTTCAATCCCTCCTACGAAATTGGTTTACCATCCTCTCAGTCGGTTAGTGCCGCTCATCATACAACAAAGATACGATACTAACCCTGCTGTCAGGAGCACCTGCTCCCAAAAGATTTATCTACTTTGTTTGAGTGGCGTTGAGGGGCTTTTGAGCGGGGCTCAAAAGCCCCTCAACGATCATGTGACAAACTTACAGCTATGAAAAACGCACCCCTGCCGGGGTGCATCACCGTCACCCCTACCTCCCCTAACTAAACCCGATAATAGAGAACTCTTATATCGGGTTTAGTGAAGTCTATTACCGGGTTTAGATTTTTCTATGATCGGTAATAGATTTCTGCCCTCTTTGTCCCACTAAATGACAGCATGGACTGCCACGACTGACTTTTGTTTCTACGAAAAGACATAATGGACTGACAGTTAGGTCGGGGCTTCGTTTTTGTACTTATGGCCTTAGAATAAAACGAAAAGAATAAAGTGAATATGAATTGGGATAAGTACACAATCAAGTCGCAGGAGATGATCCGGCAGGCCATGGAGGAGGCGCGCAAGCGTGGCCACCAGGCGATTGAGCCGGAGCACCTCCTTGCAGCCCTCACCGCAGCGGGGGATCAGGTGGCAGAGTACCTGATCCCCAAGTGTGGGGGCAACCTCGACACGCTTAGGTCGAGGATCGAGGAGGACCTCAGTGCCCTCCCTAAGGTGCAGGGCGGGGAGCCTTACCTCAGTAGGGACCTCGCCTCAGTGCTCGATGCAGCGGAGCGTATCGCTGCCGAGATGAGCGATCAGTATGTCGCGGTGGAGCACCTCTTCCTGGCGCTCCTCAAGGCCGACACCGCCGCCGGTCGCCGACTAAAGGATCAGGGCATCACCTATCAGACGATGCTCGAGGCGGTGCAGTCGCTTCGCAAGGGGGCTAAGGCGGACTCCCCCTCCTCCGAGGAGACTTATAACGCACTCAATAAGTATGCGACCAATCTCGTGGCGGCGGCTCGTGAGGGCAAGCTCGACCCGGTGATCGGTCGGGACGATGAGATACGGCGCGTGCTGGAGATACTCAGCCGCCGAACGAAGAATAACCCGATCCTGATCGGAGAGCCGGGCGTCGGCAAGACCGCCATCGCCGAGGGACTTGCCCGCCGTATCGTGCGGGGCGATGTGCCGGAGAACCTTCGGGACAAGCAGCTTTACTCCCTCGACATGGGGGCGCTGATTGCCGGAGCGAAGTATAAGGGCGAGTTTGAGGAGCGACTCAAGAGCGTCATCAACGAGGTGAAGGGCTCCGATGGTCAGGTGATCCTCTTCATCGACGAGATCCACACCCTCGTCGGTGCGGGCAAGAGCGAGGGCGCCATGGATGCTGCCAATCTTCTCAAGCCGGCTCTCTCCCGGGGCGAGCTCCGCGTCATCGGTGCCACCACACTCGGTGAGTATCAGAAGTACTTCGAGACCGACCGGGCGCTCGAGCGGCGCTTCCAGATCGTGATGGTCGATGAGCCGAGCGAGGAGGATGCGATCAGTATCCTCCGCGGACTGAAGGAGCGGTACGAGACGCACCACCATGTGCGGATCCTCGACGAGGCGATCGTCGCTGCCGTCCGTCTCTCTCGGCGCTACATCAGCGACCGCTTCCTCCCCGATAAGGCGATCGACCTGATGGATGAGGCGGCAGCCCGTCTCCGCATGCAGATCGACTCCATGCCGGAGGAGCTGGATGAGGTGGAGCGGAGGATCAAGCAGCTCCAGATCGAGCGGGTCGCCATCAAGCGTGACGGCTATGAGGATAAGGTCCGCGCGATCGATGAGGAGCTGGCCAATCTCTCCGAGCGACAGACTGCGCTCAAGAGCCAGTGGCAGCGAGAGAAGGATCAGATCGACCTGATCCAGAAGGCGAAGACCGAGCAGGAGCAGCTTAAGCTCCTTGCCGAGCGCGCCGAGCGTGAGGGCGACTACGCCAAGGTGGCGGAGATCCGCTACGGCAAGCTGCAGCAACTGCAGGAGAGCATCGATGAAGCGGAGAAGAAGCTCCACGAGGCTCAGAGCGGCAAGGCGATGATCAAGGAGGTGGTCGATGAGGAGGATATCGCAGAGGTGGTATCCCGCTGGACCCACATCCCGGTCACCAAGATGATGGAGAGCGAGCGGGAGAAGCTCCTTCACCTCGAGGAGGAGCTCCACAAGCGGGTCATCGGTCAGGATGAGGCGATCACAGCGATTGCCAATGCGGTCCGCCGCAGTCGTGCCGGCCTACAGGACAGCAAGCGCCCGATCGGCTCTTTCCTCTTCCTCGGCACCACCGGTGTCGGTAAAACGGAGGTGGCGAAGGCGCTGGCGGAGATCCTCTTTGACGACGAGGATATGATGACGCGCATCGATATGAGCGAGTATCAGGAGAAGTTCTCCGCCTCCCGCCTCGTCGGTGCCCCTCCGGGATACGTCGGCTACGAGGAGGGCGGACAGCTCACTGAGGCGGTCCGGCGGAAGCCCTACTCGGTGATCCTCTTCGATGAGATCGAGAAGGCGCACCCCGATGTCTTCAATGTCCTACTCCAGGTGCTGGACGACGGTCGCCTGACGGACAATAAGGGGCGGACGGCGGACTTTAAGAATACGATCATCATCATGACCTCCAATATGGGTAGTGACCTGATCCGTAAGAGCCTCGAGAGCATGACGAAGGCGAATACCGATGAGGTCGTTGGCAAGGTAAGGGCTGAGGTGATGGATATGCTCAAGGAGCGGATCCGCCCCGAGTTCCTCAATCGTATCGATGAGATCACCGTCTTCCGTCCCCTCACCGAGGAGCAGATCGCGGAGGTGGTACGGCTGCAGCTCGATCGGGTGGTCAAGACCCTTGCCTCCAATGGCATCACGCTGACCTACACCGATGCCGCCGTGCAGCAGATAGCCCACCAGGGGTACGACCCGCAGTTCGGTGCGCGCCCCGTCAAGCGGGTGATCCAGAGCCGGGTGCTCAATACCCTCTCCACGGACATCATCAGCGGTACCCTCCGGCGCGACAGCGTGATCGAGCTGGATGCCGAGCATGGCGACTTCGCCTTCCACAATAAGTAATACCGTTTCCTAACAAAAGACCTTTGCAAAATGGTCTTTCGCCGAAAAAGCACCGCTTTTTCGGCAGGGACTTTGCAGAATGCCCCAGATGCAAGGAACTGAGAGTGAGGGCGAAGGGAGTGTGCTAACGCACATGACCAAGCCCGAATCTCG
>QWCQ01000827.1_pt1 | contig 17041 bp, 8 predicted proteins | sample 1972701 | NCBI WGS metagenome assembly QWCQ01 (sample SAMN09866704, study PRJNA288562) | Human gut metagenome isolate pre4_stool, whole genome shotgun sequencing... | reverse complement strand
AACGCAGCTTACGAGAAAGACGCCGCAGAACACATCAAACAACAAGCCATCTCCATATTCTTGCAAATCCAAAACAGAAACAACAGAGATGCATTCTTAAAAGCAGACCCTAACAACAGCCCTGAACTCACATCAATCGAAAAATTCATGATAAGAACTGCCCGTGGACTTCGAATCGAAGGAGATGTGAATTCTGTAAAAGATCAATTCATGGAAATAAAACAAAAATACAACCCAGACGAAATCATCGCCGCATCCTACATTCCAGATTTCAAATTATTAAAAGAAAACTATGAAATAATACAAGATTTGGCGTTGAACGAATAGAGATTATTGAAAACCATCCAGACAATTCTGGATGGTTTTGTGATTTTCGTAAAAATTTAAATCATACAAAAAGCAAACCATCATGCACGAATATCTAGACTACAAAAATTGTTGTTTTCTAAATTTCCAAATCCTAAAATCGCAAGCACACTTCGTTTACGCGGTGCGATTTTGGACGGATTTGTTCGATTTGAAAACAAACCAATTTTTTCCGTATGATATTCTTAGCATGAACGGTTTTCTTTTTATTACATCAAAAACTTTCAGGCAAATCCTGAAAGTTTTACATTATTTCGTCTATTGTTGGGATGGATTCTCCCGATCCTTTTCTGGTTACAGTCTTTGATGATGCTTTTGTGGCAAATTTCATCGCTTCTTTGATGGATTTTTGTTGATCTAGCATGACAGCCATCGCTCCGATGTAGCTGTCACCTGCAGATGTTGTATCCACGACTTTCGCTTTGATGGCATCTTGTGTAATGTGTTCTTTTTTCGAAAAATACTCAGAGCCATTTTCTCCCAAAGTTATTATCACAGAACCGACATTTTTGCCTAGCAATTCATCTGCTGCTTCTTTTAAGTTTTCTTTTGTAGAATATCTCAAAATTTCATTCTCATTAGGCACGAATAAGTCCACCTTGTCCAATATATCTTCCACTTCGAACTCACTTGGTGCAGGGTTTAATATTACGTAAACGCCTTTTTCTTTCGCTTTTTTAATAGCATATTCATTGACTTTTTGCGGAATTTCCATTTGCAAAATCAAAATATCGCATTCATCCAAAAGTTCGATGTTATCATCTATATCTTGGATTGTTATAGCATAATTTGCCCCATGATCCAAAACTATTTCGTTTTGTCCAGTTTTATCCACATTTATTAGCGCAGTTCCTGTGTCCACATCTTTTTTGATGATGTTTGATGTGTCCACGCCATATTCCTTCATATTTTTGAAAATAAAATCAGCGTCCACATCATTTCCCACACACGCAAGAAACTTCACATCTCCACCGAGTTTTTTGCAAGCAATCGCTTGGTTAGCCCCCTTGCCACCGACAGATCTACTCTTTGATATGGACGATATTGTTTCTCCAGGTTTTGGAAAATTTTCCAAATTATATGTAGTGTCTACATTCACGCTTCCTATAACTAAAATTGCCATAAATCTCTCCTCAAATCTTTGCATTTACGCTAAGAGTTTTTAATATATCTTATATTATACAATACAAATCAAATTTTGTAATTCAAACAAAAAACAATGTGACTGAATTTTAAAATCCAATCACATTGTAAATTTGTTGAATACTATTTGTATTCTTCTATACTTTTTTCTCCACCTAAAATGATGCCGTTTTTGATTTCATTGTCTCTCAAGTATTGTTTTACTGATACAGATGCTTCATCTTTATCTATCAATACTATTGGTGCTTTTTCGGCGTTTGATAGATATGGTGCAAGTAGTGCATCTGCAAATGCATCTTTGTTTGCAAATATTACTTTGTCAGGGTCACTGTTTACAGCTTTTGCTACTTCTAGTGCTGTTTCAACACGTGTTCTTCCTGCAAGTCTACTTGTGTTTACTCCATCATTTTTAAGTTGTGATGCTATAGTTTCTGATACTTGAGTGTGTCCACCTACTATTATTACGTTTTGGATGTTCCAATTCTTCAATGCTTTTTCTGTTGTTTTGTTTAGTTGGTCTGATCCTGTTAATAGTATTGGAATGTTTAATTTTGCAGCTAAGCTTCCTGCCGTTAATGCATCAATTGAGTTGTATCCGTTCACTAGGATTACGTCTGTTTTGTTTGAGGAGTTGCGTCTGATTTCTTCTCCTAATTTTACCGCTGTTTCGAATCTGTCAGCTCCTGCTACTCTTTGTTGTTTGATTCCTAGTTGTTGTAATTGTTTTGCTACATCGTCGCTGATTGATTCTTCGCCACCAGCGATTATTATCTTAGATGGGTTGAGTCTTTTGATTTCTTGAAGAACTTCATCCATTATTGAATCTTTTTCTACAAATAATGTTGGTGCGTTGATTGCTATTCCTTTAGGTGATGCAGCAAGTGAGTCCACCATTTTATCGCTTGATGTTAAGATTACTACATCTGCTTTTTCGAATAGTGTTTTGCTTACTTCTACTGCTGTTAGTTGACGGTTTCTTCCTGCTATTCTTGTTGATGGTATTTTTTCGAATATTTCTTTTAGTGTGTCTGTGTCTTTGATGTCTTCTGTTGGTGTTGTTGGTTCAACAGGTGTTGTTGGATCTGTTGGAATAGTTGGTTCGGTTGGGTCTGTTGGTTCAGTTGGATCTGTTGGTTCAACAGGATCAACAGGTGTTACTTCTTTCTTTTCAACAACTACAGGAACTTCCAAAATTCTCTTAGATCCATTTGCAAATGTCACTTCAACTTTTGCTGTATATTCACCAGGTTTATTTGTGTCGATTTTTGGTTCTGTTATGTCTTTTACAGTTGCTTTTTCTGGTAAGTTCTTGATGTTGTCTGTTACATCGATCTTTTCACCTTGTTTTACAACTTCTTTTTCGATGTCTTCTGCTTTGATTTCTGGAATTTCTTCAATAGTTCCTGGTTTTACTTCACCTTTGAAAATAACTTTTTGATTAACTAATGATTTTTCATTGTTGAATTTTAAATGGTCAGGGTTTTCAGTGTACAACTTAACGACAACATGTTTTTTATCAGTTGTTACAGCGTCTCTGAAAGCAGTATTTGAAAGTTTCTTCAAACTCTTTGGTAAGTTAGTTTCTAAAAGAAGTGAATGTCTGAATGCAGAATCTCCGATTTCTTCGATTCCTTCTTCAAGAGTTAATTTCTTTAATCTCTTCCATTTAATATTGTGAGCGAAAGCTTGTCTTCCAATCTTTTTAACATTTCCAGGAATTGTCAATTCTTCTAATTGATGACCAGTAAATGCTCTTCCTTTGATTTCTTCAACTGTTTTTGCAATAGTAAGTTCTTTTAATGGTGCTCCTTGGAAAGCTGATCCTTCGATAACTTTTATTCCTTCAGGAATTACAAGTTTTTTAAGTTTAATATTTCTTGCAAAAGTACCATTCGCTACCTTTGTCATATTTGGAGAAAGTCTAAGTTCAGTAATTTGATTTAATGAGAACGCTCCACCTTCAACATTTTTTACAGAATCAGGTAAGATTACTTTTTCAAGTCTATTTCCATTAAATGCTGATCCTCCAATATATTCAAGAGTGCTTGGAAATTCCACATTTCTAAAGTTGTTTAATCTGAATGCATTTTCTTCAATTCTCTTAAGATTTTGTGGTAGTTTTACCGATACCATACCATTTGCAGAACTTACAGTATCTGTACCGAAATTAACTCCAGGATCTTTTTCTAAACTGAACGCTGATTTGCCGATTACCTCAATATCTTTACCTTCAGGAGTTTTATCTGGAAGAACCAAATTCTTGTTTACTTTGAACTTAGCCTTGCCACTTTCGCTAAATCCTGTAATAGCATTGCCTTCGTATGTGAAGTCTTCACTTGTATACAAGTAATCTTTCTTGATAACTAAGTTAGACAAAGCTTCTTCCAAGCTTTTGTTCGCAGCTGTTATTTCATCTGATGTTTTATCCAAATCAGCTAGAACTTCCTTAGCCTTGTCAAGTTCCTTCTTCATAGCATCGTAGGATTCTTTTTCGAAAGCTTCTGGAATTAATTCTTCTGCTCTTTTGATGGAATCTCTAAGTTTTGATCTGTCTGGGGCTGATTGTCTCAATTTCGCTTCAGCTTTTACCAAATCATCAAAAGCCTTATCCACTTGTTCTTGAGTTGATTTTTCGTCCTTGAAAATTCTTTTAGCTTCTTGTAATACTTTGTCGAATTCGTCGAATTGTTCTTGTTTATAATCTGATTTTACGATTGATTTAACACTTTGTAATTCTTGGAAAAGTTCACTTCTGTCTACATCTGTAACCAAAACTATCTTGTGATGGTCGCTTTCTGGTACGATATAAGTTGATGATTGTAAATGTTCAGGATTTCTAGTTTCAAGTCTTACAACCTTGCTATTTTCATAACCTGTATTGTCTTTGAATACAAAATGTCTGATTTTAAAAATAGAATAAGGAAGTTTTACAAGTTTAAGTTTATTGTTTGCAAAACTAAAATTATCTATTTGAATACTGTCCACATCATCTGAGATTTCAAGCTTACTGATTTCATTGTTCATGAAAGATTCGCTACCAGTTTTCCACACAGTGCCTGGAATGGAAACTTCAGTAAGCTTATTATCCTTGAATGCACGTGATTCAACAGATTTCAAACCTTCTTCAAACGTAACCTTAGTAATTCCTGAGTTTTGGAAAGCAGAATCTTTTATGATAAATTCCACATCAGTCTTAGGGAAAGTTACAGAATTTATTTTAAGATTTTCAAAAGAATTTTCTCTAATTCCTTCAACAGGTTTTAATACTCCATCAATAGTCACTTCTTTTGGAATAACCAAATCAGGATTCTTTGCTAACTTAGCCTTACCTTTTTCAGAAAAACCAGTAATTCCAAATCTATGAGTTTCTTCTTCCATTCTTCCCTTGTATTTGAATTCTCCATAAGTGAAATCTTCTTGTGACCATTCAGTTACAGTAGGTTGTTCTGGTTGTTCAGATTCGCCAAGTTTAACTGTCAGTTTAATTATTAAATTTGTAGCTGAATTATTAACACTTGGTGGTATATATCCTTCGATTGGTTCGAATTCTGGTAACTTATCTCTGTCAATACTTGCAGTCACTTCAAATTCTTTTGTTGTATCAAAATTATCTAAGTTCCATTTCTTTTCAAGTTCTACTTCTTTATCTTTCGAACCTGTGTTGTCTTTTTTATCTACATAGGTTGCGATAAAATCAGTATTGATATTTTTATCCAACCAAGCTTGTAGTTCTTCTTTTGAATCTGCCTTTGCTTCAACTTCTCCCAAATCAAGGTATTTGTCTCCTTCACCTGTTCCAAGTGAATTAAAGTTGATTCTTATATGTTTAAATGGGCTTTCTGTTTTTATCTCTTTTATTGTTTCCCCATTTAATGATGATTTCAATAAAACTGGATTGGATTTTTCATCACCTTTTAATAATAAACCTGTTACACCTGTTTTGTTGAAGGATGTTGTCATAACAGTCTTAACTGTAGATGGAATGATAACTTCTCCAGCTAATGACTCATCACCCATAAACGCTTGTTGACCGATATATTCCAAGCCTTCATTTAATTCAACTTTAGTTAAATTCTTGTTCATTCCAAAAGCTAATCTTTCGATTTGTTTAACAGTCGAAGGAAGCTTAATTGTTGTAAGCGAGTTAGCTGAGAAAGCTCCTTGGTCGATTGTTTCAACACCTTCTGGAATAACAACCGATGTAAGTCCTTTTCTTGCAAAGGCTCCCTTACCAATAGTTGTTACAGTCTTTCCATTAATTTTTTCTGGAATAACTACATCAGTAGCTGTACCATTATACTTTTTAATAGTCCCGCTACTTGCATCAAATTGAAAATCACCTTCTGCTGTGACTTCTTGTTTTTGTGGAACATCACTTGCGTATATGTTTACAGGAGCAAATCCTATAACCATAGCGAAAATGAGTATCCACGAAACGATCCTTTTTCTATTCATATTATCCTCCTCATTTTTCTTGTAACAATCGTTACTATCTATGTTAAATCAATAAGTTTACTGCTCTATTATACCCCTATTTGTTTTTTTGTAAACTTTTTATACGATTAATTTGTTATAAAATAAATATTTTATTAATTTGAAACTACAAACGTAAAAGTTTGATAAATATATTTTGCAATTATTTATTACGTTGTAATGATTTATCTCACACGAAAAAATAATTATTAAATAATCAAATTTGTGAATTAATGTTTTTCAAATGGGTATATTATTAAATAAGAATATTAATTGGAGGAAACCATGGACGATAAGAAACAAGATTTTAAATCAAATCTCAAAAGTTATGTATCGGATGAAAAGATTGTTCAACCTGACGATTACTTTGAAGAAAAACCTGTAGAAGATGTGGACGATGTGAATAAGGTGTCAGATGTTACTGGGTCACAAGAATCCACGAAATCTAATGACGATTATTTTGAAGAAATTAATCAAAAATACACTAAAAAAGAACGAAAAGAAGATAACGAAGAATACGAAAACTACAAGCAAAACGATTCACCTGATTGGTATTTGAAATGCGTAAAATTTATCAGTGGATATGCAGACAAAATCTATGATTTTTACGCATCGACAAAACACGGAATCATTTATTCATTTTTGACATCAGGTTTAATCGCTGCTTTGACTAGCGCAGTGTGGGTTAGCGTTACAACACAAGGATCACTTGGAGAATTGTCGAAAGTTTTCCACAGACCTACTATTTCTATAATGACTTTGATTTTAGTACCATTAATCAACTACGTGATGACAAGATTCATATACATGTTTACGAAAAAATACATGAGACCAACTCCACCTCCTTGTACAAGAGATGTGAAAGGCGGGGTATTTTCGATAATTAACGCATTGTTCATGTTCATTCTTACGCCGTTAGGATTTATCGGTAGTATCATTGGTTGTTTCACAGGAATGATAGCTTACTCTGCAACTTTCTTGGATTTGTATTTGGAAAAGGACAGTTTCAAGGTTGGTTTGAAATCATTCATCGCACAAATCGTAATCAAAGTTATCGTGTTTGTATTAGAGATGTTATTGGTAGCTTTGGTTGGAATTTTAATTTATAATTCATTTTCAAATATGATTAGATAAAACTTTACCCGATCTCATAAGAGGTCGGGTTTTTGTGTGCAATCAAAAAGCCTAGCTCAAATGAGTTAGGCTTTGTTTGATTATTGTATAAGATTTTTAATCTTGTATTGAAGATTATTTGTCTTTACGTTTTTTCTTCAATCCTACGAATCCGGCTGCTGTCATCAATGCTGACATTGCAAGAGTCATTATTTCACTTTCACTACCAGATTTTGGCAATCTCTTAGGAGTTTTGTTATTTGTAGTTGTTGATTTTCCATCTACTTGTCCAGTCGCTCCCGGAGTCTTACCATTGTTTTCTGGTGTCTTACCATTGTTTTCTGGTGTTTTTCCTGGAGTTTCAGGATCTTTTGGATCTTCTCCGCCCGGTTGTTCCGGATCTTTTGGATCTTCACCTGGTTGTTCTGGATCCTTTGGATCTTCCTTACCTGGATCTTTATCTGGGTCTTTTGGATCTTTTCCACCTGGTTGTTCTGGGTCTTTTGAATCTTCTCCGCCTGGTTGTTCCGGATCTTTTGGATCTTTTCCATCTGGTTGTTCCGGATCTTTTGGATCTTCTCCACCTGGTTGTTCCGGATCTTTTGGATCTTCTTCACCTGGTTTTTCTGGATCTTTATCTCCTGGTTTACCCGGTGTTTCTGGATCTTTATCTCCTGGTTTACCTGGTGTTTCTGGATCTTTATCTCCTGGTTTGTCTGGATCTTCTGGATCTACTGGTGGGATTTCACAGACATTCTTAGTTCCAACTTTTATAATCTTCTTAACCGGTTTTTCAATTATATTTTCTTCTCTAGAAACTTCTTTACTATTTTCTATAGTTACTATTGTTTCTTTCTTACCTAGTTTACCTTCTTGAACAACTTCAGTTTTACCAGCTTCCATTTCAGGATCTTCTATGATTTCAACTTCAAAAGGAATTTCGCTTTCTACTTTAACTTTTCCATCAGTTTTATAACCAATTTCTACAATCTTATTCTTAGGTTCAGTTCTCTTTTCACTTACTTCAATTTTTCCTGTTTCTTTGTTGAATGTTATAGTGTACTCAACTTTTCCATTAGTACCTTCTTCGATAACATTTTGTTCGCCTTCTTTAAGGTTTGGATTGTATCTATACTCAGTATCGTGTCCAAGTTCAGTTTCCTTAACAACTGGTTTCACACCGATTCTTACTACTCTGTCTTCTTTATCTTCAATCTTTTCAGTTGATTCAGTAGTTACAAGCTTACCATCGACAAGCTTTGTTGTGATAGTTACTTTTTCTTTACCTGGCTTACCTTCGTTTTCAATTTGTTGGAAACCAGCTTCTAGAGTTTCATCATAGATTACCTTAGTTTCATAAGGAATTTCTCTTTCTACAGTCTTAGTAGTTTCGCCGTCAGGTTTTTTTCTACCAATTTTAACTATCTTATTAACAGGTTCTGAGGTTGTCTTGAATTCCCCTTCTTTTATTTCTTTTACTTTACCATTTTCTATAACGATAGTGTTAGTTCTTTCTTGTTCTCCTGGCTTACCTTCTTGAACAACTTTTTCTTCACCTGGTTCTAAAGAGTCATCGTATTCTATAATTGTTTCGAAAGGAATTTCTTTCTTTTCTTTGAAGTCGTGAGTACCATCAGGTGTTCCCTTACCAACTTGGATAAGAGCGTCTTCTGGTTCTACTCTTTCTACTTTAGGATCGCCAACAACTTTAGAATCTTTGATAGTCCATGTTGTAGTTATTGTTCCAACCTTACCTGGTTTTACAATCTTATATTCACCTGGTTTAAGTTCGTCTGATTCTTCTACTTGATATTTAAATGGTATTTCTTCTACGTGTTTAACTTCACCGTCAGTAGAGCCTTCGCCAACTTCGATGATTTCGTTAACAGGTGCCTTTGTTTCTTTTGGTTTAGAAATATTTGTTACCTTTGAATTTTCAATTGTAATTGTATATTCTTCTTCACCATCTACACCTTTTTGAACTACCTTGTATTCACCTTTTTTAAGTTCTGGATTTACTCTAACTTCTACTTCAAATGGCTTCTTACTTGTATAAGTGTGAGTGCCGTCAGTTTTTCCTGGACCGACTTCTATAACTCTAGTTACTGGTTGTTTTGTTATCTCATATTCACCAACAACTAAGTCACCTTTTTCTCCATTAGTATACTTTTGAGTTATTTTTCTTTCCTTAGAACCATTTTCACCTGGAGTAATTTCTTTGATTTGATTTGGCTCAAGATTTGGATTTATTTTAACTTCTGTATCAAATGGAATTACTTCCTTATCAACATATTCAAATTCTCCAGTGTAATCTTCAGTACCAACTTCTATGATCTCTTTCTTAGCTTCTTTTGTCACCACAGGATCAGATGTCTCTACTACCTTAGAGTTTTCTATTTTGATTGTATATTTTTCTTCTCCAACTTCACCCTTTTGAATAACATTACGTTCACCTTTTTTAAGTTTAGGATTTACTCTAATTTCAACCTCGTAAGGGATTTTGTTAGTGTATTCATGAGTTCCGTCAGTTTTTCCAGGGCCGACTTTTACAATTCTCTTAACTGGAGCTTTTGTTTGTACAGGTGTACCTTCTTCTGACTTAGTAACTTCGCCATTTACGATAGTGTGAGTTACTGTAGTTTCTTCTTCCCCAAGAGAACCTTCTTGTTCTACAACTACCTTGCCTGGCTCTAATGAATTGTCTACTTTATATTCTGTTTCAAATTCAATAGCCTTAGTCTTCTTAGTTTCAAGAGTTCCTGTGAAGTCTTTCTTACCAACTCTAATTACGGCATTCACTGGGTCTGTAGTTTCAACTTCTGGTTTTCCAACTATTTCAGAGTTTTTAATAGTCCAAGTTGTCTTCTTTGTTCCTTCAGTTCCAGGTACATCTATAACATATTCGCCTGATTTTAGATTTGGATCGTAAGAAATTTCATACTTAAATGGAATTTTTTCTTCGTGAACAACTTTACCTTCAGTATTGGCACCAACTTTAATAATTTTCTTTTGTGGTGCTTTTGTTTGAGTATATTCGCCCACTTGAGTGTTTGTAACATTGCCATCTTGAATTGTAATAGTTGTAGTTCTAGTTTTTTCTCCAGGTATTCCTTCTTGTGTAACTTTTTGTTCACCTGGTGCTAGTTTGTCGTCAAACTCTATTTCAACTTCATAAGGAACTTCAACTTTTTCTTCAATCTTGTGTTCTCCGTCTTCAGTTCCTTCACCAACGTGGATTAAACGTTCTTGAGGCTCTTCTAATATTTTTTCTGAAGTCTTTTCTTCATCAATTACAGAGTCCTTGATAACATAAGTTACTTCTTTAGATCCCTTTTTACCTTCAGTAATAACTTTGATTTCGCCTTTATTAAGCTTTGGATCTTTTTCTACCTTAGTTTCAAAAGGAATGTCTTCTTTTTTTACATAAGTTCCATCTGTTCCTGATGCCACAAATTGGACTTCTGTTTGTCTTGTTCCCATTGGAACTTGCTTTCCATCTTCTATTTCGAAGTAGTGGGCAGTTACAGGAACGTTTAGTAATGCTCCATCAATTGACTGACCTTCCTCTGCATTTGGTACTGTAGCTGTTACTTTACCTGTCTTTTCATCTATAGTTACATTCCAAGTATTGCCCTTGTCGTCTACAAAGGTATCTGAATCTAGGGTAAACTTAGTTGGTCTTCTATTGTATGTGTCTTCTTCGTTTAGAATAATGTCAGATGTAAGCACATCTCCAGACTTACCTGCCTTTGCATTGTAGCGAGCAGTCATATTAGCTTTTTCTTTGATGACAAAGTAAGCATCTACATCTTCTGTAATATCTTCACCTGGTTTTTGCTTATCTACATAGTGAGCAATTACTGGTACTGTTAACTTTTCTCCGCCAACAAAGTCTTCAGGTTTTACAGGTTTTGCAGTGACCTCTCCTGTTTTTCCATCAATAGATACAGTCCATTTATGACCAAGATCGTCTTTAATAAACTTGTTACCTTCTTCATCAGTTTCTAAGTTGTCTGGAAGAGTATAGTGGTCTGGTTTTATCCTCTTATCATCATCTTTAACTGTGGCAGGTGAAGTTTGTTCTCTAGTTGGGTAGTTAACTTGAGTTTCATATTCCGGTTTGATGTAGGTTGACTCTTGGACTACAAAGTGGAACCAATGAGTATCTGTAGATCCGTTTGTATAGGTATATTTTATAGCTACAGCTACAAAGTCTCCTGCCTTGGCTGATGCTGGGGGAGTTATAGTAAATTTAGAAATATCATTGTCTTTAACATCTATCTTCCATTGATCTTCTGGTGCCTTACCTTTATTTTCTTTTTCAATAAAATCTAGTATTAACTCTCCGGCAGCTTCTCCCCTGCTTTCTGCACCATTCATATCTGCAGCTGACTTGTCAGTTTCACCAGGGTTTTCTGGAGGTACAATTTTAACTTCAAAAGGCTCTTCTGGTTTTACAGCTGATGAAGTTACCTTTGTAGTATCATCATTGTTTCCATCTTCGAACCTTTGGTCATAGTACATAGTGTCATCAAGGTTTATCTTGAATTCACCTACTTTGTTGTAGTGGTCATAGCGGGCAATGCCTTGCTTGTCGATTGTTACAGATTCACCCTTGTGATTAATTACTTCTGATCCAGCACCTGTTGGTGTGTAATTGTCTACATCAAAATTTGCTTCTTTGCCAACTGCTCTAAACTCTGCCTCTGTTCTTGGACGAGCAAAGAATTTTACATCCAGGCTTTGAATGTTCTTGTATCCAGCTTTGCTAAAGATAGAATCTTCATTGATTACAGTCTTGCCATTAGCATCTTTCTTTAGAGCACCCTCTGGCATTTTAACTACAACCATATCATTTTTATCGATATAGGCTTCTGCTCCTGGGACAACTTCACCTGAAACTGGATGGTAGACTTGGCCTACTAGTCTTTCTCTAGCATTATCGTCAAGGTTTTCTACCTTTATGCCGGTTTCTATAGTTTGACCTTGGACAAATTCTTTTTTACCATAATCTCCATTTAAATATATTAAATCAAGTTGATTATTTTCATTTGGCCATGGGTTAACTGTAAAATCAAATGTAACATTGCCTGTTCCTTGGGTAGCTTTAAGTTTTTGACTACTTGCATCTTTTGAATAGTCACTCTTCCATCCTATGGTAGTATTCTTGTTTTCGATATTGTTAATATGCGCAAGGTCTTCTACAGTAGAATAAAGATTTAAATTTCTTTGAGCCCTAGATGCAGTTATATTTATCTCTGATTCAGCTTTATAATTAGCTTCCTTAAAGCCCTCATCTTCTGCAACTTTTACTCCTACGTCATTTGCAGAAATTACTCCAGTATCAAGATAAGCACCCATTAGACCTGAGTTGGTAAATCCAAAATTAGTATATGTCCTTTGACCTTGTTCCCTATCAAATTCCATTTCTATACCCCAAAGAGTTTTAGACTTACTTGTAGCAGATGGTTCTAAAGTAGTGTAACGGAATCCATCTAGATAGTCCATACTAGGCTCATTAGGAATAGAAAAGGCTGGACCATTTCCTCTCTCCAATTGAGTTTCTTTATAGAAACCTACATTCTTTTCATCTTTTAAATAGTTTGGATCAGTTGATTTTTGAGACGCTCTTACGGCTGCTTGTGGCTTTTCTTCAGAAAGCCCTATCCCTGTATTTGTTGCGACACTTTCTGCGTTACTTAGTGTATAAGCTTTCGCTTGTGGTGCCGATACTATTACTGCACTGGCTAATGCTGCCATGAGTAATTTCTTGTTGATTTTCAAAACACTTTCCTCCTTAAATTATTGTAATTTTCTTGTAATTTATTTTATCTTTGAAATATATTAGTTGTTTGAAAAAATTTAGTTTATTCTGCTTAGATTATACTTTAAAATGAATACAAACGTCAACCAAAATCCTTTTTTCTCTTTATTTTGTCTTGATTGTTTTTATTTTATTCATTTTGTATTCAAAATGTTGTAGTATGTTATTCTTTTGTTTTAAAATGTATTTAGTGATTAATCTTATGAAATCCGATTATTGAATGCTTTGTTGTACTGGGTTATAATAAATGTATAAATTAAGAGGAGTTTTTATGGAAAAATTTTATGGTGAAGTATTTTCACGTTTACGAAAACATATCAATACGATAGAGAAGAAACAGGGTGCGTGGATGTTCACGCTGATTATTTCAGGAGTTATTAGTTTGCTTTCATTTATGTTGTGGATGAGGATAAGTCCTCCTAATTCGTCGCAGGATTTTCTGAGTTTATCCCTTCCATTGTCGTATTTTTCGAAGACTGTTATGACACCTTTTTCGTGTGTGTTGAGTTTTTGGATTGCGACAAGTTTTTTGAAAAAAGATATGGTGGAGAAGATTTCTAATTCAGAATTTTTGGCGAAGGCTAGTGTGTACACTTTGGTTACGATTGTACTAGCTTCTGTGTTTAACACGAGAATTCCAGTTGTTAGCGTGATTGTGAATGTGATATCGGGTTTTGTATACAGCGTTGTGATGTATGACAAATTTAAGCCTTCTTTTTTGAACAAGGCTACTGTAACTGCTGCTATTGTGAAGATTGTTATGAGTGCGATTGGTTTTCTGATGGGTACAACTTTGTTGTTCTTCATCGTTGTGAATTAGTCGTGTGTTAGTTGGAAATTAATAAGGAGTGTTTTATGAAAAAATTGGTTGCTTTGATGCTTGTGTGTATGTTGAGCTTTCCTGTGGTTAGCGCTGCAGATAAGGATAGTGCAAATAATACACCTTCTAAAAAAGTAGAATCAAGTACAAATGAAACGAACGTAAGTAATACGAATGAAAAAACTAATAATGGGAAAAAACAGGAAGAAATCACCACTAATGAAGATGGTGTGTTCAAAAATGTTATTCACCAAAGGTTCCAAGGCGATAACAGAGCGAAGACTGCAGTGAATGTGCAACGTCATTACTTTGCGAATACGAACAAGGTTATTCTTGTAAACGACAACGCATATCCCGATGCAATCAGCGCGACGAATGTGTCTATGGGCAAATACCCACTTTTGTACACTGGCAAGAATTCATTGTCCGTTGAAACGAAATCAGCGCTTGACAAGATGTTCTTGGACGAGATTTATCTGATGGGTGGCGTGAATACTATCAGCAAAAATGTTGAAAATAAGTTGAGAAAGAACTTCCCACACGCAAAAATCACTAGAATTATGGGAAATAATCGCTACGATACATCAGCAGAATCTGCGAAAACACGTGCAAATACTACGAATTTGATATTTGCCGCAGGGACAAATTATGCCGATGCATTGTATGCTACAAGCCTTGCAGCACACCAAAATGCCCCAATCTTGCTTGTAAGTAACGAAGGATTATCACAATCTACGAGAAAATTTATACAATCAATCGGAAATATCGACAGCGTTACAATAGTCGGTGGAGAAATATCTGTAAATCAATCTGTCAAAAACCAAATCGAAAATCTGACTAAAAAACGTGTCACAAGACTTGCAGGTGTGGACAGATACGAATCCAGCGTTGAAGTCGCTAAGAGAGTGAACGCAAATCCAGCAGAAGTTATCACTACAAGCGGAGAGGTGTTCGCCGATGCACTTGTATCATCGACAGTTGCGCAAAAAATCAAAGCACCAATCTTGCTAGTGAAAAAAGACGTCATACCACTTAAAGTTAGAGAATATATGAAAGACACCAACTCCATCTACAAATTGACTACAATCGGTGGATACAACACAGTTACCAGGAACAATTACTCCACACAAGTAATATTGATATCGGGGTTGGACATAGACAAGCCACTTTTGGATAAACAAGGAAGAGGGCTCATCAAAGCATTCACAAAAGATTACAAAAAATACTACGTTCTTCCAAACAACAAGTACTACAACTCAATCAAAGAATACGACAAATTATTTGTTTACTTGAGAGACGCATTGGCAGAAGATTACAGACCATTGGAGTAACATTGAAATGAATTAGAAGAGGACAATTGACCTGAACCCCAAAATCCGGAATACGGATGGAGGGGTTTTTTCATGCAAAAAATAGGCGAATTGTCTCGCCTATTAAAAAAACAAATAATTCAAAATATACACAGTAACGATCGACAACAAAAATCCAAGCTCCATAATTCTCGTTTTCGTTTTCTTATAAAAATCAGACGAAATCACAAAAGCTGGGCCAATCGCAGTGTACATAATTATTGATTTAATAAAAAGTTCATTATTCGTCACAGCACTCACCACGACGTATGTAAACACTGGAATTATCAGCAAATTCACAACGGCTAGAATTAGTGATATGTATGAGAACTTGTAAATCGCACAAATACAAAAAGCTACGGAAAAGCCCATCGCCATCAAAAAGTCTGTCACATTGAAAATTCTCTTGTAAAGCATGTACACAAGATAAATCACACAAGAAATTATAATCAGATTGTTCATAATATTCTTGTCCATAACATTTTGCAAAAACGGCCTCATCACGATAATATTTGAGAAAACAAACGCAGGTTCCAAGGAATCCTTGTCCTTCGTGCTGATTTGGAAAATCATCGTCATAATTTTAGACAATATCCACAAATACACAAAAAACACACCGAGTTTGATGTTGAAATTCTTATACGTAAGTTCACTCAAACTAATCGCAATATTAGCTGGAATAATCACAACGTAGATTAATTTCGAAAAAAACGCGACAATTTGCTTTTCATTTGAAATCGTTCTAGCAAACAAAAATATAATTGCAAACGCAACCAGAACGCTTGTCCAGTAATTAAAATAATTCATATTATCCTCCAACTTTATTATACCATAGCGGGGTATAATAAATTTAAGGAGGATAATATCATGAAGAGGAAATTATTGGTAGTATTGTTGGCATGTGTAATGCTAAGTTCTTGTGGAGTGAAAAACGTGGGAAACACTGGCGTAAAAACTTCTGGAGAAGACGGCATACATATCAAAAACGGTGACTCAGAAGTCAGTATCGGAAAAGATGGAATCAACGCTAAGAACGGCGACTCAGAAGCAAAAATCGGAAAAGATGGAATAGTCGCAAAAAACGGCGACTCCGAAGCAAACGTCAGCAAAGATGGAGTAAAAGTGCAAAACGGACTCGACCTTGAAGGAGAAGACCCAGAAACAAAAGAAAAAAGAAAGAATAATGTATTCTTGGACGAAGACAAAATAAAAGAAATGGAACTAAAAGAAAATTATCTTGAAAAAGAAGACATCAAAGATTGGAAAATCAAATTGGACAAGCAATCCCAAACATACACAATAAAATACAACGCACTACATCAAAAACACGAAAACGAAAGAGACGCCGTCACTGGTCAATTGCTCAAAGGAATGACAACACCAACCTCAAGATAGTGTATAAAATAGTAAAACAGGGAGTGCTCCCTGTTTTTTTTGCGTTCTTTTCGGTGGTTAGGAGACGAACTGGATGTGGCGATTATTCTTGCATTTGCGGGAGATCTGACCTACGTTTGTGTTGCAATCCCTACTATTGTGTTCGTCTAAGCAAACAATCGAAGCTAAGAATATCATACGGAAAAAATAAGCATAAATTCAAGCGAAGTGAACCGTTAAAAAATTGTGCTGTCTGAGTGCGTAGCACGAGTTCACAATTTTAGGTTCACAAGCTTAGAATTTATTTATTTTTGTAGTCTAGATATTCGGGCGAGATGTTTGCTACAACTTGACCTACGCTTATCCTACAATTCTCAATCTTGCGAACCCTTTAAGCAAACAATCGAAGCTTACGAATATCACCATAGAAAATTTAATGTTTCTTATGAGCGACGCTTCAAACGATGAAATCTTCATTTCATATTCTAAAAAGAAGATTTCTGAAGTGAGGCTGAGCGAATAAGATTATTAAATTTTCACCAAGATATTCGTGCGAGATGTTTGTTATCGTTCAATTCT
>QWCQ01001390.1_pt1 | contig 17120 bp, 17 predicted proteins | sample 1972701 | NCBI WGS metagenome assembly QWCQ01 (sample SAMN09866704, study PRJNA288562) | Human gut metagenome isolate pre4_stool, whole genome shotgun sequencing... | reverse complement strand
AGTACTACTCTATCTGCCATAAAAACACCTCCAGTGCTAAAAAAAAGAGCCGCCTTTGGCTCCTTCTAATTTACTAAGTAATACTACCACATAAGTCCCTATTTGTAAAGCAATTTGTGATAAATTTTCTCTATTTTTTGTGCAATTTATCCCATTAAAAAATTTTATAACAAATCTATGCCTTTTTATGCTGAAAATATTAAAATTTTAAAAATATTTTTGTAGGAAAATAAAAAATCTAAAAAGAAGTCCTATATTAAGGGGGAATGCCTTTATAAGTTCAGGCAAATATTTAATCTCTTTCACTATTTTTTTAAGAATTTCCCTTTCTATTTGACTAAAAGTAGCTATAAAATCTTTTTTTAATAAAAACTGCCCAAAAATTAAAATAATTCCCAAGAGTAAACTTATAAATCCAGTCATCTTATTTATCTCTGCTAATTCAATATTTTGTGTCGTAAAAAGATTTTGAATAAATACCACAATCCTCAAGGGTACAATTGAATTCAAAAAATAGTGAATTATTACGGTATAGGCGATATTTTCTGTTATTGCGTAAATAATTCCTACTGCAATACCAAATAAAAAACCTGATTTATATTTTCCATAATGAAATAGTCCAAAAACTATTGCCATAAATAGTATCCCATAGTCACTTGTGACATTCATTAACTTTCTTTGGACTAAATATCTAAAGATGTATTCTTCAAATAAGACAAATAATATCATGGTAATGCTTACATAAAAATCAATAAAACTAGTCGAATCATTGCTCATTTCTTGTAAAGCATCTAAATTTGTTGTTAAAATAATAATTCCCTGATAAATAAAAACATATTTTAAAAATAAAATTAATTCTTGTACTTTTATTTCTTTTATTCCCTTGATTAAATCTCTAAAAAATTCCCTAAGATGAATACCAAAAAAACAACTAAAACCAATAAAAATTGAAATAGGATTTAAAAGAGACCTAAATACTAAAAAAGAATTAGAAACTTCTTTAAATTTAATTGATGCTAGAAAAATAAAAATAATAAAAGAAACAAATGTAGCATATCCAATTTTTTCTAAAACTTTTTTCCTCTCTAAGTTCACTTTAAAACCTCCTTATATATTTCAATGATTTTTTCTTTGTGAAATCTTATTTTTCTTTTGTTTTATATAAATTATTTATCTGCTTTACTCTCCATTAACTTATCTGCTAACTTAGATAAAACAAAATAAATAGCGAACCATATTATGGCTTCATAGATTATATTTAATTCTACAAACTTTCTTATAAGTACAACTATTATCCAAGTAATTAATGCAATTTTTAGGCCCTTACTTTTCATATTATTCCTTCCTTTCTTTTGATTTTTATTGTGCTTTACTAAAATATATCACTATTATCCTATAAATTTCTAAGATTCTACTTCTCTTTTTCTTCATTAAAATTCTTTAAAATTCCACTAATTTCAGCTGAGTCCATATAATCATAAATTCTCCAGTGGCTTGGCAGCAAAAATTTATAGGGTTCAAGAGAAAATCTCTTGTCCATTAAAAGAATTTTTCCTCTGTCATCTTCTGTTCTTATAACGCGACCTGCTGCTTGCACAACTTTTATCATGCCAGGATAAATGTAGGCGTACTCGTAACCTCTATTGTACTTTTTTTGGAAGTGGCTCTTTAAAATATTTCTCTCATAGGATAGACCAGGTAGCCCCACAGTTATAATGGCGACACCTCTTAATCTCTCTCCAATTAAGTCTACTCCTTCAGAAAAAACTCCCCCCATAACTGCAAAAGCCCTGGTGCTAGAAGAAAAAGTGAAATTATTTAAAAATTCTTGACGCTCACTTTCTGTCATTTCCCTATCTTGTTTTACTGCATCAGGGTCTATTTCAAGGTATTTTTCGTAGACACTTTCCATAAAGGAATAGGATGGGAAAAAGAAAAGATAATTTCCATCATCATTAGAAAAATTTTTAAGATTGTCTATTATTTCATCAATGGAATCTTCTCTATCTCTATAAACTGTGGAGATTTTATTATTTCTAAGAACTGCTAAATTTTCTGGATCAAAGGGCGATTTTATCTTGTAATAGTTCGTCCTTTCATCTGCACCTAAAAGTTTTCCATAATATTTTATGGGACTTAGAGTTGCTGAGAAAAATACAGAAGACCTTGGAGTCCTCAAAATATTTTCAAAAATTGGCGCAATATCTAAGGATTTTATTTTTACAGAGTCATGACTTTTTATGGAGACAAAGTCCTTGTTGTAGTATTCCAAAATTTTTATGTACTTAAAAATTTTAAAATAAATGTCAAGAGCATCTTCATAACCCTCAACTTCCTTGTCCTTGGTTAAAAAATCATTCATGGAAAAAACTAACTTTTCCACTTCTCCATTAAATTTTAAAAAAGAATCATAAGTGTAATAAGTTTTATCTCCCAAATTTTTAAATTCTTCTATTGCACTCACAAGATGTTTTCTGCTTGCCTTTCTCTTTTTGAGAAGGAGGTCTAAAAGTTTTTCCAAGTCTCCAATAAAAACTTCTGCCGAATACATTTCTCTACCTCTTTCCAAAAGATTGTGGCTCTCGTCAACTAAGAGGCTAAATTTTAGCATGGAGTTTTCGAAAAATCTCTTTAAATAAACTGTTGGGTCGAATATGTAATTGTAGTCGCAGACAATAAAATCAGAAAAGTCCAATAAATCCAATTGATATTCAAAGGGGCAGACCATGTGAAGCCTTGCAAATTTTTCTATATTTTCCCTGGAAAAATCATCGCAGGAATCAAAAATATCTATTATGGCGTCATTAACTCTGTCAAAATGTCCCTTGGCATAGGGGCAATCCTTGGGATTGCAAGAAACTCTGTCATTTAAGCAAATTTTTTCCTTTGCAGTGACAATTGTAATCTTTAGTTTTAATTTTTTATTTAAAAGTCTTTCCAGGGCATCTTTTGCTGCTTGTTTACCCGTAGACCTTGCCACTAGATAAAAGGCCTTGTCAATTTTATCTTCTCCAATGGCTTTTATTGTTGGAAAAATCGTAGAAATGGACTTGCCAATGCCCGTTGGCGCCTCTACAAATAATTTATTTTCATCATCAATTGTGTTATAAACTGCAACTGAAAGTTCTCTTTGACCCTTTCTAAATTTTTTAAAGGGAAATTTTAATTTTTTTATGGAATCATCCCTTGTATCTTTCCACTGGACAATTCTTTTGGAAAACTCCAAATATTCCATTAAAGTTTCCATGAAAAAGTCGCGAAGTTCTCCAAAGGAAAAAGTCTTTTTTATATTTAAAGTTTCTTCTGTTTCAAGTTGGTAGTAAGTCAGCATGACATTTACCCTGTCAAGTTCATTGTCCTTGGCATAAATATAAGCATAGCACTTAGCCTGTGCCCAGTGCATTATATTTTCTTCTTTTTTAAGATCTTCTAAGTCTCTTGTAGTTGATTTTATTTCGTCAACTGTAACTTCATCTGAAACTTCAATTCCGTCGGCGCGACCTTCCACAGTGAAATTTATGTCTTCAATTTCTTCTGTAGTCCTCAAAAAAACTTCTGTCAAAAAATCCTTGGAGTATTCCCTTTGCACTTTTTGATGTGCTCTTATGCCCTCGACAGCTCTTTTGTTGGAAAAAAATCTCCTGTCGATGTCGCCAGACCTCTTGACGAATTCTATTAAATTTCTTACGGAGATTTTTACTTCCTTCACGCTAACCCTTCCTTATTTAAAATTATTTCTTAAAAATTATTCTAAATCTAAAAAATCAAGTTGTCTTAAAGCTTCAAACAAAATAATATTTGCAGAATTTGACAAATTTAAACTTCTTCCATAATCCTTTAACATGGGAATTCTTATTGCCATGTCATAATTTCCAAAAATTAAATCTTCTGGAAGACCTCGAGTTTCTGGTCCAAAAACTATAAAGTCGCCATCCTTAAATTTCACATCAGAATATTTTTTCTTTGCCTTAGTAGAGGCAAGATAAAAATTGCTATCTGGATATTTTTCCACGAGTTCATCATAAGAATCGTAATAATTTATATCTACAAGATGCCAATAATCAAGTCCTGCCCTTTTTAGGTGTTTATCATCAACAGAAAAACCAAGCGGCTTTATAAGATGAAGTCTAGTATGAGTAAGTCCACAAGTTCTTGCAATTGCACCTGTGTTAAAGGGAATTTCCGGTTCATAAAATACTATATTTAACATTTTTTGTCTCCTTCTAAAATTTCTATGGCACATTTAAGTCCATCAATGGCAGAAGAAATTATTCCTCCAGAATAACCTGCACCCTCTCCTATTGGAAATAAATTTTCAACTTTTATGCTTCTATAATTATCTCTTACAATTTTAACTGGCGAAGATGTCCTTGTTTCCACTCCCGTTAGGATTGCGTCATCACTTGAAAATCCATGAACTCTTTTATCCATGACCCTTAGGGCATTTTTTATAGCCTGATTAATAGATTCTGGATAAATTTTATTTAAATCGGCAAAAACATAACCCGGCTTAAAAGTTGGTCTGACTTCTCCAAGTTCTTCTGTAACTCTATTTTCAAAAAAGTCTTTCACTCTTTGCACTGGTGCCTTGCCCTTGCCTATTTCATAGGCTTTTTTTTCTATTTCATTTTGAAAATTCATGCCAGCTAAGTTTTCCTCTCCAAAAATTTTATCATCAATAGTAGCAACTACTGCTGAATTTGAATTTTCGCCAGATCTATCGTGATAGGACATGCCATTTACGCAGAGCTCACCTTTTATTGAAGAAGAGTTTACTACATAGCCGCCAGGACACATGCAAAAGGTGTAAACAGAATGGGCTTCATTTTTATCTGTAACATTTAGCTGATAAGTTGCTGCTGGAAGTTTATCTGATAGCATGCCATACTGAGCTTTTTCAATATTTTCCCTTAAATGCTCAATTCTAAAACCCACAGCAAAGGGTTTTTGCTCAAGTAAATTATATTTATCAAGCATAGAAAAAGTATCTCTTGCAGAATTTCCAAGAGCCAAGATGTAAGCATCGGCAGAATATTCTCCCTTGTCTGTTATAATTTTATTGATTTTTCCATTTTTTATGTCAAGATCTAAAAGTTTTTCGCTGAATTTATATCTTGCGCCCTGAGTCTCAATTTCACGTCTCATATTTTTTATAACATGGCGCAAAATATCTGTCCCTATATGAGGTTTTTGCTCGTATAAAATATCTTCTGGTGCGCCATTTTTCACAAAGATGTCAAAAACATGAGAAACCCTCTTATCTTTTGATCTGGATGTAAGTTTTCCGTCAGAAAAAGTTCCTGCACCACCTTCTCCAAATTGCACATTGGAATTTTCATCTAGCTCTCCACTTTCGTGAAGTCTATCAATGTCCTTTACCCTTTCATCAACTGCCTTGCCCCTTTCAATTAGAGTTACCTTTACACCCTCTTTTGAAAGTAAATAGGCAGCAAAAAGTCCTGCAGGTCCCGTTCCAACTATGACTGCAGTTTTTATATTATTGATATTTTTAACTTCAAGTTTTTCTTCATGAAATTCATCAATATTATTTTTAAGTCTCTTTAGAATTTTTTTATCTATGTCCTTTATTTCTAAATCCACTAAAACTTGATAGACATAATTAATTTCACGTCTGGCATCTAGGGATTTTTTGTAAATTTTATAGTCAAAATCCTTTTTATTTAATTCCTTTTCAATTTTCCCTCGCAAAAACTTTTCGTCCTTGTCGTAGGGAACTTTAATATTTCTTAAAATAATCATATTTTCACCAAAAACATTATAACACGAAAAAATCCCATTTTAACAAATTGTCCTTAATGCTATAATAAAAAAGGAGGTAATAATGAAAAAAGATTTATCTTACATAAAAATTATAATTATTGCAGTCATACTTGCACTTTTTATTAGGACTTTTCTCTTTAATATAGTTAGAGTTCAGCAAACTTCAATGTATCCAACTGTAAAACCCAATGACATAATTTTGTCCTCATCCCTTTACAGGTTCAAAAAAGATTTTAAGAGAGGCGACATTATTGTCTTTAAATCTCCTTCTGAAAATAAAATGCTGATAAAAAGAATTGTGGGACTTCCTGGAGAAAAGATTGAAATTTATGATGGCTCAATTTATATTGACGGAAAAATTTTAGAGGAAAAATATTTTAAGGAAAAACCCTACACCCTATCACCTACAAGGGATTTTGAAATAAAAGAGGATGAATTATTTGTCCTTGGCGATAACAGAAGTCCTGGAGGATCTGTGGATTCGAGGATTTTTGGTCCCATTAAAATAAAAGATATAAAATCCCATCCTTTTTTTAGAATTTTTCCAATAAATTCAAAGAAATTTATAAATGAAATAAACTAAAATAGAGACCTCATTGGGTCTCTTTTATTTTTGGCAAAATTATTTCAAAAACTGTTCCAATAATTTCTCCATTTTCATTTATGTTATCTAAAATTTTTATATCTCCTCTTAATTTTTCCATAATATTTTTTACGAGATTTAAGCCAATTCCGTAGCCTCCACTTTTTCGATTTCTGGATCCATCAACTCTATAAAATAAATCAAAAACTTTATCTTTATCTTCATCACTTATGCCAATGCCAGTATCTCTTACTTCAATAAAATAATTTTTTTCATTCTCTTTAAAATAAAAATTAAGACTTCCGCCCTCAATGTTATAAAGTATTCCATTTTTACCAAGATTAAAAAGAACTCTCTCTAACAAAATGTCATTAGAATAAATTATTTTATTTTCCACATTAGAAATAATCTTAACATTTTTTTCTTCTGCCCTATCCTCCAAGTCAAAGGCAACTTCTTCCACTAAATCTTTTATGTTAAAATTTCTTAAAACTGCATTTTCCCTGCGATTTAAAAATAAAAGTGATTCAATAATTTTTGAAATCCTATCAATATTTTCGTCAAAATTATCTATTAAATCTTTTAACTCTCCATCAGAAATTTTATTTTTCATTAGATAAATTTCAAGAGAGGACTTCATTATGGAAATTGGTGTGTTTAACTCATGGGCAATTGCCGATGAAAGAGATTTTTCCCTTGCATAGCTTGAATAAATTTTATCAAGGGACTTTTCAAAGGCAAGAGAAAGTTCCTCAATTTCCTGAGACTCCCCTGGCATATAAATATTTTCTTCACTCTTTATATTATCTACATCAATTTTTTGAACTCTTTCCTTTAATTTTTTTAGTGGTCTTAAAAGTCTTGAAACTAATACATAATAACCAAGAGATCCAAGGGCAATTGTTGAGGAAATAACTATAAGAGAAAAGTTTTTTATCTCTTTTGTAGATTTTAATTTAGAATCTTCAAGGACAATAAAATAATCATCGCCCTTTTTTCCTTCTTCTTGGACAATTTTTTCGCCAATATCTAAAATTCTTTTTTCTTGATACTTGCCAATAATGTAATTAGATGTCGCTGTCATAATTATAAAAATTAAAATTATGGAAAAAATTAGCTTGAAGACCAGGGTATTTTTAATATCTTTAATTTTCTTCATCAATAATATAACCCTTTCCAATTTCATTTCTTATAATATTTTTCCCTAGCTTTGCCTTTAATTTTTTTCTAAGGGCAGACATATGAACTCTAACAACATTGGAAAATATATCCACTTCATCATTCCAAACATGTTCCATTAATTCTTCTGTTGTGACATATCTTCCCAAATTGAAAAATAAATATTCCAAGATGCCGGCTTCCTTAGCTGTAAGTTTTAAATTTTCTCCCTTTATATTAAAAGTTCTCTTTGTTGTGTCAAAACTTATGCCCTTTGTTTCTATTACTGAATCTTTTATTGTAGTTTTTCTTCTAAGAAGAGACCTAATTCTCGCTTTTAATTCCTCAAAGTGAAAGGGCTTTAAGACATAATCATTGGCACCTAAATCAAAACCACGAACTCTATCATCAATATCAGAAAGGGCAGTAAGCATAATAATATTTACTTCACTATCCCTAGCTCTAACTTCTTTTAAAATTTCAAATCCGCCTTTTTGGGGCAAATTTATATCTAAAATAATGAGGTCATAATCATTTGTAAATGCCATAAAAGATCCTTCTTCACCATCAAGGGCTGTGTCAACAGCATAACCAGAGTGAACTAAGCCTTCCCTTATAGATTCCAAAAGTTTTTCTTCATCTTCAACAAGTAAAATTTTCATTTTATTCTCTTCCATTTTTCATGATAAACCCTGTAATTTGGATCAAAAATTTCAGATTTATCCAGTAATTTAAAATCCTTAAAGTCTGGGATAAATGTATCTGCCCCTTCAACTACAGTATCAACTCTTGTCACAAGAAGCTCATCGATCCTATCCCACAAAAGTTTTACTATTTCTGCTCCGCCAATTACAAAAACTTCCTTGTCTGGATACTTTTTCATAATATTTTCAAGTTTTTCTATTGAATCAACATAAAATAAATCTTTTTTATCTTCTTTATTTGATCTTGTAAATACAACAGAAATTCTATTGGGAAGTTGTCTTCCAATAGCATCAAGGGTGTGCCTACCCATTACAATAATATTATTTGTAGTGTATTCTTTAAACATTTCTAAATCATTATCTACAAATAGAATTTGTTCTCCATCCTTTGCAATGGCATTTTTATTGTCAACTAATATAAGCTATACTAATGTTGTTATGGCGACATAGCCAAGTGGTAAGGCACGGGTCTGCAACACCCTTATCACCGGTTCAAATCCGGTTGTCGCCTCCATAATAATCTACTGATTTTGTCAGTAGATTTTTTTTTGCAATTTTTATAAACGTTAAAAAAGCAGCCTCAAAGCTGCTAATTTCATTTTTCCTTTATAATTTCTATTGCTTTTTTAAGTTGAGTGTCTGTGTCCATGTAATCAATGCCAATTCCCTTAATATTTTCTGGAAGCTCAACTTCTATGTCTGGTTTTATTCCAATTTTATTAATGGACTTACCCTTTGGAGTAAAATATTCTGAAGTTGTAAGTTTTAAACCATCGCCTTCAGGCAAAGAGATTACATTTTGCACTACGCCTTTTCCATAAGTTGTCTTTCCAATAATTTTTGCTCTATCAAGATCTCTTATGGCACCAGATAAAATTTCTGAAGCTGATGCAGAACCTTCATTTACAAGTACAACCATTTTGATGTCATTATACTTGTCGTCTAATTTATAATCTTGAACTATTTCACCCTTGTTGTCTTTTAAAGTTACAAAAGTGGACTTTGGAAGAATTGCATCGCCTATTTCAACTGCAGCGTCAACTACGCCCCCAGGATTTCCTCTCATGTCAAGGATTATTCCCTTTACGCCTTCTTTTGTAAGTTCATTTAAAGCCTTTACAAAGTCTTTTCCAGTTTCTTCGTCAAACATTGTTATGCCAATATAGCCAATGTCTCCAATTTTATTTTTTATAATAGAATCAATTTTAATTTCTTCTCTTTTTATCTCAACTTCTTTTGTCTCTAAATTTTTCTTTTTTAGAAGCAAAATTTTAACAGTAGTTCCCTTTTCGCCACGCATTTCTTTGGATGCTTCATTAATTTTTTCTGCAGAAAAATCTTTTCCATTGATTTTTAAAATTTTATCTCCAGATTCAACTCCAGCTCTATCAGCAGGTGATCCTTTAATTGGCGAAATTACTGTCACAGTTCCATCTTCATCAGGAGAAATTATAACTCCAATGCCTTGAAATTTTCCCGTAGTAGTTTCGGTTAATTTTTTCATTTCATCTGATGTAAGATATTGTGAATAGGGATCAGCTAAACCTGCAACGAGACCTTTTAAAAGACCAGCTTCTAAATTTTCATCTTTAATATCTTTATTGTAAAGATAATTTTCTCTCAAATATTTTTCTAAGACTATTACCTTGCCAAAATTTTCATTGGAAGATAAAACCTGTCTTACAGTTATTATTCTTGTAACAAAAGCAGTTGTAATCACAAGAAGTACAACTGCTATAATTTTTAAAAATTTATTATTTTTCATTAAACATATCCCAATGGATTTACAGGAGATCCATTAACCCTCACTTCAAAATGTAAATGTGCTCCTGTTGAAAGACCAGTTGAACCAACAAAGGCAACAACATCGCCAGCTTTTACAGATTCGCCAACACCTACATTTAGAGCTGAACAGTGAGCATACACTGTAACTGTGTCGCCATGATCAACCATTACTACATTTCCATAACCACTCATTAGCTTTGACATAATTACTGTACCAGACTTGGCAGCAACAATTGGCGTGCCACTTGGTGCAGGAATATCTACTCCTGAGTGAAATTTTGAATAGCCAAGTATTGGGTGTATTCTATATCCAAAAGGTGAGGAAATAGAATAGTGACCAGGTACTGGCCAAGTATAGCTTTGTCCATTTCTAGGTGCAGAAGATACAGAGATATTGCTATGAACTCTAGTAGCCTTCCTTGCTCTTGCTGCAGCTTCTTCAGCCTTCTTTTGTTCTGAAATTTGTTTTTGAAGTCTTACTATTTCTGCATCTAAACTATCCCAATTTGCTTGAGCTTTTTCAAATTCAGCCTTGTATAATTCTAAGTTTGACTCTAAAACCTTCATGTAATTATTTTTTGCATCAATTGCAGCTTGATAAGTTTGTCTTTCATTTATGACTGCTGCCTTATTTGCTGATAATTTAGCCTTATCTATTTGAAGTCTTTGTTCACTTTCCTTTATAGTTTCAATTTGTTCACCAATAAATTCAATTAATTCTCTATCAGCCTTAGCTATAGAAGAAATAATTTCATTATTTCTAAGTAATTCTTCTATGTCCTTAGAGTTTAAAATTACTTCAAGGAAATTAACATTACCTCTCTTATACATTTCTCTTAGTCTCATACGAAGTGCTTCTGTATTTTCCTCAAGATTTACTTGAGCTTCTTCTAGTTTATCTTGATTTTCTTTTATGTCTTTATTTAAACTACTAATTTCACCTTCTAAAGTTGAAATTTTCGCAGAAGTTACTTGAATTCTTTCATCTAAATTGACAATTTCATCATTTACAACTTTCTTTTCACTTTCAGTATTTGAAATATTGCTTTTTTGCTTTTTTATTTTATTTTTTACTTCTCTTTGTTCTTGTTTCTTTTTATTTTTTTCAATAGTTAGACTCTTTGAACTCTTAGCAATAGCACCACTTGGGACAGCCATAAGTGCTGCTAGACATATTGCAAGAATCTTTTTCTTACTATACATCACTAATTTTCACCTACACATCCAAAAATTTTTTAGTTGAAAATAAACTTCCAAAGAAGCCTATTCCCACTCCAATACAAAGGAAGATTATAAATAAATCTGTCCTAATAGCAAGAGCGGACACCAAATCCACATGAGTAATATCATAAAGTTGAGGATTTAATCTGTCGAACAAAATTTCATAGAGTTTCATGGTTATAAATCCTGCTATCAAAGCACCAACTACACCAAAAATTATTCCATTAATTAGGAAAGGTCCTCTTATATAGGTATTAGTTGCCCCAACATATTTCATGATATTTATTTCTTTTCTTCTATTTGAAATTGCAATCTTAATAGTATTGTGAATAATTAGAACAGATACAAGAACTAAAATAAGAACTATTCCTGCTCCAACATATTTTACTCCATTTTGAACTTTTATCATTTGAGTAACAAAATCATAGTAATAATTGTGATCCTCAACAATTGGAAGGTCCTTGTATTTATCTTCTATTTCTTTTCCATAAGATAATTTCTTCATTTCAACAGTAACTGATGCTGGTAGAGGGTTTCCACCAGGAATATTTTCTAATATTTTGGAATTATCTCCAAAACTTTCTTTAAATTCCTTTAAAGCTTCATCTCTTGAAACATAAGAAACTTTTTTAACCTTATTATTGTTATGAAGTTCGTCAATAAAATCATTGACATCACTTGGGCTTGCCTCATCTTTTAAGAAGAAAACAACCTTATCCAACTTTTCTCCAGTTTGGTAAGCAAATCCATTTAAGTTTACTATCATAAGCATTACAACGCCAAAAAGTGTCAGCATTGCAGCAATGGATATAATAGAGGTAAAAGACATTGTCTTATTTCTCCAAAGACCAGAAAAAGATTCTTTCACAACATTAAAGAACTGTCTTATTATTTTCATAATAACCTCCTTCTTTAATATCTGAAATAATTTGTCCTTGATCTAAAGTTACAACTCTCTTGTTAAATTTATTTACAATATTAACTGCATGAGTTGCCATTATGACAGTTTTACCATCATCATTAATATTTTTTAAAGCACTCATTATATCCCAAGCTGTAGACTCATCAAGATTTCCTGTTGGTTCATCACATACAAGGTAGGGTGCTCTATTTACTATTGCTCTTGCTATAGAAGCTCTTTGTGATTCTCCACCAGAAAGTTCAGATGGATAAGCTTTTTTCTTGTCACTTAAATTTACAAGATCAAGAGCATAATCAACTTTTTCATTTATTTCTTTTTTTGACTCTCCAAGAATTTCAAGGGCAAAAGCCACATTTTCATAAACAGTCTTTTTTTCTAATAGTCTGTAGTCTTGGAACACAACAGAAATATTTCTCCTTAACTTGGGTATCATATATTTAGATAGTTTTGTTATTTCATTGTCGCCAATATAAATTTTTCCACGATTAGCTTTTTCTTCTCTAATTAAAAGTTTAATCATAGTAGATTTTCCGGCGCCAGATGGTCCAACTAAAAATACAAAATCACCACGAGGTATTTCTATACTTACATTTGAAAGTGCAGTAACACCATTGTTGTATTCCTTAAATACATTTTCAAATTTAATCATAATTACACCTTTCTATAATCTCTAATAATTATATTACAAAGTGGTTACAAATGTACAGTAAATTTATTAATTTTCTGTATTTTTTCAATTATTCTAAATATTTTTAAAAAATAGCAATTCTATTTTTGAATTTTTTTTTAAAAAATATTTTACATTTCAAAAGACATCGTGTATAATTTTGAAGTAAAAAAGTAATTTATTTAAATGTTGTTTAAATGTAGGAGGAATTATGCAAAGATACATTGGAACAGTAGTACGTGGAATCCGTACACCGATTGTAAAAAGTGGAGACAATCTAGTAGATATTGTCGTTGATTCCCTAGGAAAAGCTCTTGAATCAGAAAATATTTCTATGAAAGATAGAGATGTTGTCGCAGTAACAGAATCACTTGTTGCAAGAGCTCAAAATAATTATGTCTCTATAGATGACATTGCTTGTGATATTAATAATAAATATGATGGAGAAATCGGAATTGTATTTCCTATTTTAAGTCGTAACAGATTTTCAACAATATTAAGAGGAATCGCAAAATCAGGAAAGAAAATCCATTTTCTATTCTCCTACCCATCTGATGAAGTTGGAAACTCACTAATGGATCCAAACCTTCTTTATGAAGCAAAGATCAATCCTTTCACAGATGTGCTAGAAGAAAAAGATTATAGAAGAATTTTTGGTGAAGTTGTTAAACACGAATTTACAGGTATTGACTATGTAACTCTTTACAAAGAAATTTGTGGCGGCAACTGTGAAATCCACTTCTCAAATGACCCTAAAACAATTTTAAATTATACAGATGAAGTTCTTATTGGTTCAACTCACACAAGATTTTCTATTAAGAGACTTCTAACAGACGCAGGAGCAAAAGTTGTTCTTGGCCTTGATGATATCTTAAATGAATCAATTAATGGCAGTGGTTTTAATAAAGATTTTGGTCTTCTTGGATCAAACTTTGCATCTGAAAGCAAATTAAAATTATTCCCAAGAGATGGCGAAGAATTTGTAAATGCTGTTCAAAAGAAATTAATTGACAAATACAATAAAGAAATCGAAGTAATGATTTATGGCGACGGTGCCTTTAAAGATCCAGTAGGAAAAATTTGGGAACTTGCTGACCCAGTAGTTTCTCCTGCCCACACTAAGGGACTTGCTGGAACACCAAGCGAACTTAAAATAAAATATATTGCAGATACTGATCTTAAAGACATGGATGCAGAACATGCAACTGCTGCAATGAAAGAAAAAATTTCTCATAAAAATAAAGATTTAGTTGGAACTAATGAAACTCTTGGAACAACACCAAGAAGAATCACTGACTTATTAGGAAGTCTTTGTGACTTAACAAGTGGTTCAGGAGACAAAGGAACTCCAGTAGTTTTAATTCAAGGTTACTTTGATAACTTTGCAACTGAATAATTAATCAAAAAATATAAATTTAAGGAGCCTCGGCTCCTTTTTTTTGTATATTTTTTAATCCCTATTTTTATCTTTACTATTCTTTTAAAGTTTTTATTATAATAATTTTAAAAAAATCTTCCTTTTCTTTGATAAAACCTTTTCATTGTATTACAATTAAATAAGAGGTGGTAGATATGAAGTTAAAAACCATGAGCCTAGATAATGCTCTCTTAAAGAGTTTAAAAGACTACATAGATACTTTTGATAATAAGGAAAACAATATTATTAGTATTCTTCACTACGCTCAAGATATTTTTGGATATCTTCCAAAGGAACTCCAAATTTATATAGCAAGACTTACTAATCTTCCTGCAAGTAAAATTAATGGCATAGTAACTTTTTATTCCTTCTTTAACGAAAAGAAAATGGGAAAATTTAAAGTCGACGTCTGTCTAGGTACAGCTTGCTTTGTTAAGGGCTCGGAAGAAATTATGAAGGCCTTTAGAGACGAATTAAATGTAGATGGAGATGGACTTAGTGAAGATGGTCTATTTAATGTCAATTCTATTAGATGTGTTGGTGCCTGTGGCATTGGCCCAGTAGTTCGTGTAAATGACAAAATTTATGGTCATGTTGAAGTGACAGATGTAAAAGAAATTATTGCATCTCACAGAAAAGAATTAGAAGAAGTAAGTAAATAGAAAAACTATACAAAGGAGGTAATTATGGCAAAAATAGATTCCTTGGAAAAACTTCTTTCTATAAAAGAATCAAGGCATCACCAAACTATTTTAAGAGATATTGGCGAAATGCAAGACGATGATGTTATAGAAATTTTTATAACTGGTAACGAAAGAGAAAAATACGCAGAAATCGAAAAAGTTTTTGATGACTTAAAAAGTTTTGTTCGTGCAAAGGGAATGCGCAACTGCAAATTTTTATTTAAAGATGATCCAAATCAAAAAGAAAAGTTTAACATTGAAATAAAATTTAATGTCTGTGCAAATGTAAAAAGCGATTCTCTTAAAACAGACTCTATAAAAGATTTTATCTTAAATGTCGCTTCTATGAAGAGTCAAAGCCTCGAATACGAAAAAGAGGTGACCCATGAATAATTTGAGATTACAAATACTTATTTGCAAGGGTACTGGTTGTGTCTCTGCAAGAAGTGATTTGATTAAAGAAAATTTCGACAAAGCAATTGAACACTACAAAATCAAAGATGTTGAAGCAATGATAACTGGATGCTTTGGCTTTTGTGGCGAAGGTCCCATTGTAAAAGTTGAACCTGACAATGTCTTTTACACTCATGTAAGTCCAGATGATGTAAATGAAATTGTTGCTGAACACATTCTTCACGGCAGACCTGTCAAGAGACTTCTTTACAAAAACCCAAAAAATAAAGAGCCAATTTACAACCAAAAAGAAATGAGCTTTTATGGAAAACAAACTCGTGTCGCCCTAAAAAATTGTGGAAAAATTGACCCAGAAAATATTGACGACTATATTTCCTATGATGGTTACCAAGCCCTTTTAAAAGTTTTAACTGAAATGACACCACAAGATGTAATTGATCTTATAAAAGCATCTGGACTTCGTGGTCGTGGTGGCGGAGGTTTCCCTACTGGAATAAAATGGCAAAATACATATAATTCTCCAGGAGAAGAAAAATATATTTTCTGCAATGCTGACGAAGGCGACCCTGGTGCCTTTATGGATAGAAGTATTTTGGAAGGCGACCCAAATTCCATTGTTGAGGCTATGACTATTGGAGGATATGCAACTGGTGCAAAGCATGGCATAGTTTATATTAGGGCAGAATATCCTCTTGCCATTCACAGACTAAAAACTGCCATTTCTCAAGCTAGAGATTATGGGTTTTTAGGCAAAAATATTTTTAATTCTGGCTTTGATTTTGATATTGAAATTAGATATGGAGCTGGCGCCTTTGTCTGCGGCGAAGAAACTGCTCTCATCCACTCTGTTGAAGGCAAGAGAGGAGAACCTACTAGAAAACCACCTTTTCCTAGTGTAAAGGGTTATATGGGCAAGCCAACTACTGTAAATAATGTTGAAACTTATGCAAATATTCCAAAAATTATTTTGCGTGGAACTGACTGGTTTACTTCCATGGGAACAGAAAAATCTAAGGGCACAAAAGTTTTTGCCCTAGCAGGAAAAGTAAATAATGTTGGACTTGTAGAAGTACCTATGGGCATAACTATTCGTGAAATTGTCTACGATATTGGTGGCGGTATTCCTAATGGCAAAAAATTTAAGGCAGTACAAATTGGTGGACCTTCTGGTGGAATGATTACTAAAGAAAATATTGACACGCCAATAGATTATGAAAATTTAAAGGAAATTGGTGCAATGATGGGTTCTGGTGGGCTTATTGTCATGGACGAAGACAACGACATGGTTGAGATTGCAAAATTCTATCTTGAATTTACTCAAGACGAATCCTGTGGTAAATGCACACCTTGTCGAGTTGGAACAAAAAGACTTCTTGAAATGCTTAAAAATCTTTTAGATGACAAGGGCTCAGAAGACGACCTACAAAAAATTGAGGATTTATGTCACAACATTATTAATTCAGCTGCTTGTGGCCTTGGTCAAACTGCCCCTAACCCAATTTTATCCACTATGAAGTATTTCCCTGACGAATACTTAAAATATGCAAGACATGAAGTTAAGAGAGCCTACAAAATAAATAAGGATAAGTGCATTGGCTGTCACAGATGTGCAAGAGAATGTCCTGTAAAATGTATTTCAGGAAATCCTAAGGAAAAGCACGAAATCAATGAGGACAAGTGCATAGCCTGCGGAACTTGCTTTAAGACATGTCCTGTAGGTGCAGTTGTGGAACCTAAATAGAGGTGAATTATGATAAATTGTGTTATTAATGATAAAAAATTAAA
>QWCQ01001124.1_pt1 | contig 17202 bp, 12 predicted proteins | sample 1972701 | NCBI WGS metagenome assembly QWCQ01 (sample SAMN09866704, study PRJNA288562) | Human gut metagenome isolate pre4_stool, whole genome shotgun sequencing... | reverse complement strand
CTAATCAAGACCAGTAATTATTTATTAAAAAAATATCTACTGTGGTATAATAAAGACATGAAGTACATATTTTTATTATTAGTTTTATTGACGGCATGCGCAAAGGATACTCTCATTGATTCAGCTTCTGCAAATAATATAAGTGCAGAAATTATTTCACAGGACAAAAAATTTGGGTATGATTTAAAAATTAAATCTAAGGAGAAGGAATTTGATATTGATGTTGAGGACCTTAAAGCTTGGAAAGTTGATTTTTGTAATGTAGATGGAGGTGAAATTGAACTTGCTCTTGGAGTATATAAAAAGACGCCCTTTGATCCAAAATATGCCAAGAGATGTTTTTTATACAATATTGATTTTAAAAACAAGAAGTTAAAACCAAAGCTAAGAATTTCAAGATTATATAATCCTATTATGGATTTTAATTTGTGCGATATTGATGGAGACTCTTACGACGAAATTATTTCCATTGAAAAAAATATTGATGGCAATTTTTTATTTGGAGTCTATGACTGGACTAACTTTGCCTTTCAAAGAAATCATGGCAGCCTTATTTTAAAAGAAGAGCCAAAGTTTTTAGATAAGGAGAAAAAAGTTGAGATCAATGGAGAAAAGAAAGAATTATATTTAGAAGGAGATGAAATTAAATGGAAGTAAGGAAAAAAATACTTATTGCTTCACTTATAGGGCTTTCACTTTTAACAGGATGTAAAAAAGATAAAGTAGAAGAAAGTCCAAAGGAAGAAGCAAAAATTGAAATTAAGGACACAAAGTTTTTAGATGAAATGGAAAATAAAACTACCTATATTGACTACAAGCTTTCTCAGTTTACACCAAGTGTGAAAGATTATAAAGTAGCTGAAGATTTTTCCAATGTAGTAAATTTTTCTAAATTTGGAAATTTTACGCCTAAGCAAAAAGAAATGCTTCTAAAAAATGGTTTTGTAATCACTAAGCCAAAAAATTTAAAAGATAATGCCTATAGTGAAGAACCATGGAATTACGAATTTGACCAAATTCATCAAATTTATGAAGATAACGAGTATAAAAACTTAGCAAGCTTTGTTACAACTGATTCAGTAACTCACATCTTCCACATTTTTTATGATGGATTTTTGAGAAATCTAGAAAAAGATGAGCTTTATCCAAAATCTATTGACTTAAATAAAAAATTGCTTGCTGAAAACATAAGTCTTTATAATGATATACAAAATGAAAAATTAAAAGACCTACAAATAAAAAATATTGCCTTTATAGCAAGTGGTCTTAAACTCTTGGGTCTAGAGCCAGAAAATTTGCCAGAAGAAGCAAAGAATCTTGTTGATGAAGAAATGAAAAATGTATCACAAGAAGGAGTTTTAAGATCTGTTATAAGTGGAAGGGACGTTGACTATTCACAACTTAAACCAAGAGGACACTACACAAGAAGCGAAGAATTAAAAAAATATTTCAAAGGAACAATGTATTTTGGTCAAGTTGGACTATTTATTGATAAGGATGATAAGCCTGATGAAGATAGTATCTTGCAAGGACTACTTTTAACACACTCAATTTATAAAAATCCCGAAATTTTAAAGACTTGGGAAGATTTAGTTGAGCCAATTGACTTTTTAGTAGAATCTGCTGACGACCTTTCTATTAGAGAGTATGCAAGGACACTTTATGGAATTTATGGAAAAGATTTTGACATTAATAAGTTAGATGATGAGAAAAATTTAAGTAGTGCCTATAAAGTTTTAAATGAGTATCCAGACCCACAAGTTGCTGGTTTTATGGGCAAGTCCTTTAGATTTATGCCACAAAGAGCTGTTATGGATAGCGTCCTTATGCAAAATGTAGTTGACATAGCAAGGGATGACAAGCCATCTGATAGACCAATATATTCTGGTCTTGATTTAATGACTGCCTTTGGAAATGAAAAGGCATGGGAAATTCAAAAGGAAGATCCTTATAATTCTCACTGGGATAAATATGAAGAGAAGACTGATGAAAATATTTCTACTGTTAAAAAAATGAAAGATCTTGACTGGCAAAAAAATATGTATCGTGGCTGGCTATGGATGCTAAAGTCCTATGACCAAAAATTTGGCGAAGGCTATCCAATGTTTATGAGAAATGATGCCTGGGAAAGAAAAGATTTAGTATCAGCTCTAGGTTCCTTTGCAGAATTAAAACACGACACAGTCCTTTATGGAAAAGCAGTCATGGCAGAAATGGGTGGCGGAGGAGATATAGAAATTCCAAAATCCTATGTTGAACCAAATGTTGAGCTATACGAAAAATTAAACTGGCTTCTAGAATTTACAAAGGTCAATTTAAAAAATCGTCAAATGTTAAGTGAAAAGTATGAAGAAAAAATAAATAAGTTCCAAGCTATGGTAGTGAAGTTTAGAGACTTTTCTATTAAGGAACTTCAAAACGAGCCACTAACAGGAGAAGAAATATCATACTTATTATATATTGGCGGAGAAATGGAAAGTCTAATGGTTGACTTCGTTGAGTCTTCTGACGAAAATCAAATTTCTAATTGGTATGAAATTGAGAATGCCACTGACAGGAGGATGCCAGTAGTAGTTGACTTAATGAGAGTTGTAGAAAATAGCGTAGGTCTTCCTAAGGATGAAATTTTTAGCATAGGAACTGGAAAACCAATGGAAATTTTTGTAATTTATCCTCATGAGGGAAAACTTTACATGGGTAGAGGAGCAACTTTCTCTTACTACGAATTTTTAAATAAAGAAAGATTAACTGACGAAGATTGGCAAAAAATGGTATATGACAATGCTACTGATTTTCCAACTTGGTATAAGGATCTTGTAACTGAAGAAAAGGAAGATTTTGAATTTAATTACTAAGATATTAGAAAAAGTAAATAAAAAACATTAAAAGAGGGCTAGTCCCTCTTTTTTTCTTGCAAAATTTTAAATTTGATTTTAACATGTGTTATAATGTTTTGAGGTGATAATATGCTTTTAGAATTAGTTGAAAAGAGAAGAAGTATAAGAAAATTTACTGACGAAAAAGTTTCTGATGAAGACTTAAAGGAAATTTTAACTATTGCACTTCATGCCCCAACGGCAAAAAATAGAAATCCAGTAAGGTATATTGTAATTAGAGATAAAAAAAGACTAGAAGAACTTTCTAACTTTAAGAAAAATTCGGCTAAGTTTCTTGCAAGTGCAGATCTTGCCATTGCTGTCGTAACAGACACAGAAATTGCACCAAATACCAACCACCAAGATGCATCTATAGCTGCAACTTTTATTTTACTTGCAGCTGCTGACTTAGATCTTGGTGCAACTTGGGCGAATGTAGTTGATGCAAGACATGAATCTGGCATTACAGCTCAAGAATTTTTGCATAAATTTTTTGATTTAGAAGACAAGTTTGATGTGGAATGTATAATTGGCATAGGTCATCCTGCAGAAGAAAAATCAGAAAAAATTCCCTTTGAATATTCTGAAAATGTATTTGAGGATTTACATGATAAGCTTAAATAATTTAGAAGAAACGGAAAAATTTGGAAGGTTTTTGGGAGAAAATCTAAATCCAGGAGATGTACTTTGCCTAAATGGAGACTTAGGAGCAGGCAAGACAACTTTAACAAAAAGCATTGCCCTTGGACTTGGCATTGAAGATTATGTTACAAGTCCAACTTTTACCATAGTTAATGAATATTACGGCAAGACAAATTTATATCACATTGACACCTATCGCCTTGACGACAAAGTTGATGTGGCTTATCTTGGCTTTGATGAGTACTTTTATTCTGATGGAGTGACAATTGTTGAGTGGGCAGATAAAATTAAAGAGGCTCTTCCAGAAGAATACATTGAGATAAATATTTCATCAAGGGGAGATAATAGAGAGCTTGAAATTAATTTTATTGGCAATAGATTTGAAAAGCTTAAGGAGAAAATAAATGAAAGTTTTGGGAATTGACACTTCAACAAAAACAACAGCTATAGGACTTATTGAAGACGATGAAGTCCTTTGCGATTATAATTTGACAGGACGAGTGGCTCATTCAGAATCTGTTACAGATATGATTCATGAAATTTTTGAAAAATTTGAATTTGGATTAGAAGACATAGATTTAATTGCAGTTGGCATAGGACCAGGCTCTTTTACAGGACTTCGTATTGGCATAACAATTGCAAAGGTTATGGCTTTTGCCCTCGATGTTGATGTTATTGGAGTTTCATCTCTTGTTGCAAATGCTATGTCTGATTATGGTCTTGTTTCTACAATAGTTGATGCAAGGCGTGGCAATGTCTATGCTTCAATAATAAAAAATTCTGATGAGCCAGAAGTTTTATTTGAAGATGAAATTTTACCCTTTGAACAATTCAAGGACGAAGTAAAAAAATATGATGTTATAACTATTGCAGGACTTGATGGAGATAAATTTATTGGAGAAATTGATAATGCAAAATTGTCAAAAAATAAATCAATGAGAGGCTCAAATATTGCAAGACTTGGTCTAATAGATTACAAGAAAAATGGTCCTATGGACGCTTTTAATTTAGTGCCAAATTATTTAAAAATTTCTCAGGCAGAAGCACAATATGAAAAGAATAACGAGACTAGCAAATAAAAATGATGTAGATGGAATTTATGAAATTGAAGCAGCAAACTTTGAATTTCCTTGGTCAAAAAATTCCATAAAAAATTCCATTGTTAATGATGACTTGCAAGACATAGTAATTACTGAAGTTGATGGAACTCTTGTAGGCTACATTTCTTATATGATAGTCTTTGATGAGATTCACATAGCAAATGTTGCAGTAAAAAGTGAATTTCGTGGACAAAAAATTTCTCTTGATCTTTTTGATTTTTTGACAAAAAAAGCAGATGATGAGAAATTAAAAATAACTTTAGAAGTTGCTGAGAAAAATAAAATTGCAATTAATTTATATAGAAAATATAATTTTAAAATCTCAGGAAAAAGAAATAATTATTACGGCATTGACAGAGATGCCTATATAATGTGGAGGGAGTGAAAAGATGAAAGTTTTGGCAGTGGAATCATCCTGTGATGAAACTTCAGTTGCTGTTGTTGAAAATGGTCGAGAAGTTTATTCGAATATAATTGCATCACAAATTGACACTCACAAAAAATTTGGAGGTGTTGTGCCTGAAATTGCATCGAGACAACACGTTGAGGCTATAAATACGGTTTTAAAGGAAGGCCTTGACCAGGCAGGCGTAAAATTAAGTGACATAGATATTATTGCAGCCACAAAGGGACCGGGACTTATTGGGGCACTTTTAGTTGGACTTAGTGCAGGAAAGGCTCTTGCACTTGCTACAGGCAAACCCTTTATTGGAGTAAATCACATAGTTGGTCATGTTTGTGCAAATTATATTTCCTTTAAAGATTTAGAGCCACCCTTTATTGGACTAATTATTTCTGGTGGTCATACTTATTTAATTGAAGTAAAGGATTATGTTGACTTTACACTTCATGGAAGAACTGTTGACGATGCAGTTGGTGAAGCTTTTGATAAAGTAGCAAGATCTCTTGGTCTATCCTATCCAGGTGGACCAGTAGTTGATGCTTTAGCAAAAAAAGGAAAGGAAAGCATAGAATTTCCAAGAGTAATGATAAAGGAAGATAATTATAATTTTTCTTTCAGCGGACTTAAAACTGCAGTTTTAAATTATTTAAATAGCACAAGACTTCGTGGAGAAGAAATTGTCGTTGAAGATGTGTGTAAGTCCTTCCAAGAGGCAGTAGTTGATGTCCTTCTTGAAAAATCCTTTAGACTTGCAAGTGAAAAGAATATGGATAAAATTGTTCTCTGTGGTGGAGTTTCTGCAAATTCAAGAATTAGAGAGGCCTTTGAAGAAAGGGGATCTAAAGAAAATATAAAAATTTTCTATCCTGAACTTAAACTTTGCACAGATAATGCAGCCATGATTGCATCAGCTGCCTATTACGAGTAAATTATTTATAAATTTTAAAATTTCCATCTTAGAAAGATTATTTTCAAAAACTTCTAAGTGGTCAATGCCCATGATGTCGTGGGCATTTTTTATGCCCTCTTGTACAAGTTTTTCAACAGAATAAAGTTCTCCAAAGTCTGAATTTTTTGAAGAGATGAAGAATAAATTGCAAATGTTATTTACGTTTCTCTTGTAACTTTCTCCAGGGATTTTTTTATAGTTTTCAAAAACTGAAATGCCTACATTTTTTAAATTAAATCTAAGATCTGCATACTTTTCCTCAAGATTAAATAATTTAATTAGCTCAAAGAAAAAGTCCTCGCCATTTAAGGCCTTAAATACATTTCCGACGAAAATAGAATTTTTATTAGGATTTAAAATTTTTAAAATTACTTTATTGTCAACAACTTTTGCAGAAATGCCAGACTTTACTTTAAAAATGAAAAAGTCCTTGTCTTGCAAATTTTCTTTTAATTTATTTATAAAAGAGTCGTCAGAAAATTCTAAACTTACAAATAAAATTGATGAATCAGTGGTTTTTCCTTCAATTTCCTTGTAAATATTTTGAGAAGTAAAATTATTTTTTGAATAATAAGTATTTAATATTTTTTCAGGAATCTTTGTAGTATTTCCAAGTGCCAAATTTGACAAATAAGTTGGCGATTCAATAGAAATAATATCCTTTAAATCAGTGAAAATTTCCTCGATTTGCTCGTTTTTTTCAAAAGTTAATTTGTCTACATAATTTTCATGAGAGCTAAAGTCGATAAATTTGTAATCATCATAAAAATTTACGCCAAGCTCAATTAAATAATCTTTTAAAAATTTATAAATTCTATCTGTATCCAGATCAAAATAAGTTTCTGAGCCTATAAAATCTAATAAGGCTTCCTTTAATTCAAGAACAGGAGAAGTTGCCTTCAAGTTGTAGATGCTCGCCAAGTAATAAAATAAATTTGAATTTAAAAAGTCAGTGAACAAGAAATATTGCTCAAGGGAAGTTTTATTATCTAAGTCCATGGGATAAAGCATTAGCTTGTATAATTTCTTTTTGCTTGCCTCGTCAACTTCTAAAACTTTAGAAAATTTATTTAAAGATAAGTCCAAAAGCATGGGATTTTCTTTTTTTGCCATTTTTTCAGAGATTTTATTTAATTCATCTTCATCTAAAATATTTTTTAGCATTTCATAGGTGTTTTTAAAATTAAATTCTGAAAATCTATTGTCAAAGGTCTCGTAATTATTTTCATTTTCACTAATTTTTATAAATTCGTTAAAGTTTTTCGTGTAAATATTTATATTAATTGGATCTAAATTTGCGTGATTTATTAGGGCATAGGCAAGGGATAAATTTCCAAAGCCATCGCCAAGTAAGTAAGCTTTTGAGTTTTCGTCACGATTAGGCATTAAAATTTTAACTTCATCGTCAGAAACTTTTTTTGCAGCAAAAATGGCAGCAGAAATTGTTGCAGCTGCAATAGCTAATTTTTTGATGTCATCTTTTCTTGACATAATCTCACCTCGATTTAGTTTTACCCAATTTTTACAAGACTTAATTCAATTTGTTAAATTGTTTTATTACAAGTATAATAAGGAATGGAGGGATTAACTTGAAAAATTATAAATTAATCGAAGAAAAATATATAGACGAAGTTGCATCAAATTGCAAAGTCTATTCTCATATAAAAACTGGCGCAAAAGTATTAACACTTGAAAATAATGACGAAAACAAGGCCTTTGGCATTGGCTTTAGAACTCCACCTGAAAAGGGCAATGGAGTTTGCCATATTGTTGAGCACTGTGTACTTTCTGGCTCACGAAAATATAAAACTAAGGAGCCTTTTATGGATTTAATTAAGTCATCACTGCAAACTTTTTTAAATGCCATGACTTTTCCAGACAAGACTATTTATCCAATATCAAGTCGAAATGAAAAGGACTTTTACAACTTAATGGATGTCTATTTAGATGCAGTTTTTTATCCAAGTATTTATGAAGAAGAAAAAATATTTCTTCAAGAAGGTTGGCATTACGATTTAAAAAATGAGGATGACGAATTAAAATACAATGGCGTTGTCTACAATGAAATGAAGGGAGTTTATTCTTCTTCAGAAAATATTGTCTCTGATGCCATGATTTTTAATCTTCATGAAAACTCATCTTATGGAGTTGATTCTGGTGGAGATCCAAAATTAATTCCAAGTTTATCCTATGAAGAATTTAAAAATTATCACAAAACTTATTATCATCCATCAAATTCTTACATCTATCTTTATGGAAATCAAAATATGGAAGAAGCCCTAGATTTTATAGATAAAAATTATTTAGCTGACTTTGATAGACAAGAAATTAATTCGAAAATAATTTTAAATGATGAAATTAAAGAAACTAAAGATGTTGAAATTACTTTTTCGGCTTCAAAGGAAGAGATGAAGGAAAAAATAGACTATTTATCTAAGGGTTGGACTATTGGCTATGCAGATTCAAAGATGGATGTATTTATGCGTGATCTATTAGCTGAACTTTTAATTGATGCACAGGCTGGACCACTTAAAAAGGCAATTCTTGAAGCAGGACTTGCTGAAGATGTCTATTCAGAAACTTCATCTTCACTACCGCTAGACCTTTCTATCGTCTTAAAAAATACTGACGCAGATAAAAAAGATGAATTTTTAAAAATTTTAGATAAAACTTTAAGAGACTTAGTAAAAAATGGAATCGATAGAGATTTACTTGAAGCAACTCTAAATAAATTTGAATTTATTTTTAGAGAAGGCGGCGGCACTCAAAAGGCAATAATTTATTATATAAGGGCCCTAAATTCATGGCTTTATGATGAGTCTCCACTTGACGCACTTTATTACAACGATGTTTTAAGTGAAGTTAAGGAAAAAATTGATGATAATTTTGTAGAAAATTATATTAAAGAAAAATTAATTGACAATAATTATTCTGTAAACTTATCTGCAAGACCTCTTCTTGATAAAAATGAAAAAGAAGAAAAAGAATTAAGAGAAGAATTAAGAGTCTTAAAGGAAAAAATGTCTAAGGAAGAAAGAGAAGAAATAATTAAAAAGAGCCTTGAACTGGAAAAATATCAAAGCCAAGAAGATTCTCTTGAAGCAAAAAAAACTATACCTTCTCTTGAACTTTCTGATATAGAAAAAAAGGTTACAGATTATGAATTGGAAAAGGATAAAATTGGAGATGTGCTTTACCTAAAGTCTAATCAAGAGACAAATGGCATAGTCTACACCACAATTTCTCACGACATATCTTTTATTGAAAAAAAAGAAATTGAGACAATGTCCCTTCTTCTTTCACTAATTGGACTTCTTGACACAAAAAATTATTCCTATGAAGAATTAAATAACGAAATTTATAAGGCTACTGGCGGAATTACTTTTAATCCAACTCTTTATGTTGATTCAAAGGATAAGGAAAAATATTCACTTAGAATGAATGTGAAAATGAAATCCACTGCAGAAAACCTAAAAAGAGGCTTAGAAATAGTTGATGAAATTATGTATAATTCTCTTCTCGATTCAAAGAAAAGAGTTAAAGAACTTTTAAATATTTTAAAATCAAGAGTTGAGTCCACAATGTTACAAAATGGACATCAATTTATAATTTCAATTTTAAAATCCTACTATTCTAAAGTTGCTGTCCTTCAATCTCAGCTTGGTGGACTAGATTATTATGAATTTATGATAGATTTAGTGGAAAACTTTGAAGATAAATGGGAAGACTTTGAGAAAGCAGCAGAAAAAATTTATGAAAAATTATTTGTAAGGGATAATTTAATTATTTCAACAACAGGAAATATTTCTGATTTAAATAATATTAAGGATGAATTTGAAAATTATGTAGAAAAATTAGAAGTTAAAAATATAAAAAGAAGTGCTTATGAATTTTCTAGTGACAATAAAAATGAAGGGCTTTACACGACTTCAAATGTAGTTTATGTTTCTAAGGGATATGACCTTGAAAAACTTGGCATAAAATACACAGGAGACCTTACAGTTCTTGCAAATATTTTAAACTCATCTTATCTTCACAATGAAATAAGAGCCAAGGGTGGTGCCTACGGTGCAGGAATTACTATTGGAAGAAATGGCGACATGGCAACTTATTCTTACAGGGATCCAAATTTAAAAAATACTGTTGAAGTTTATGACAATATTGGAAATTTTGTTGAAAATTTAAAAATTTCCGATAAAGATTTAAAGGACTTTATTATTGGATCTATGAATGCCTTTGATCCACTTTTATCGCCAGAACAAATTGGAGATATTAATTTATCAAGATTTATAACTGGACTTACAGCAGAAGATATAGAAAAATCAAAAAAAGAAGCCTTGGAAACTAAGGTGGAAAAATTAAATTCTTATGGAAAAGTATTTGATGAGGCCATGAAGAAAAATTATTTAGCAGCCTTTGGCAGTGAAAGTATAATTAGAGAAGATGCAAGTCTATTTAAAGAAATCAAATCAATTAAATAGTTGGAGGTTTTTTATTATTAATTATCATGAAATACTAGAAAAAGTTGAAAAATTAATGAAAGAAGCCTCAAAAATTTTCTTTGACCTGGATCCAAAAAATAATTTTGAGATGAAGGGCAGAAATGATTATGTTACAGAAGTTGATTTTAAGGTTCAAGAATTTTTAGAGGAAAATCTTTTAAAATTAATAAGTGGCTCCAACCTCTTGGCAGAAGAAAAGGGCAAGTCTAAAGAAGATTTAAAGGAATATACCTGGGTTTTAGATCCAGTTGATGGCACAACAAATTTAGTTCATGGCTTTAATCACTCTGTAATAAGTCTTGCACTTTTAGAAAAATCTGAAATTGTTCTTGGAGCAATTTACGATCCCTTTAGAGATGAATTTTTCTCTGCAATAAAAAATGAAGGGGCAAAATTAAATGGACGTGACATAAGTGTTTCTCCTGACAAAAAATTTTCTGATACCTTAATTGGAGCAGGTACAGGTGGGGGAAGAGTTAATCGTTCAGATGAAACTTTTGAGATTTTAAGATTTATCTTTGACAATACCAATGGAATGAGAAGAATTGGCTCTGCTGCACTAGAAATGTGTTACGCTTCTTGTGGCAGATATGATGCTTTTATAGATGATGCACTTAATCTTTGGGACTATGCTGCTGGAACTTTAATTGTAAGAGAAGCAGGTGGTCTTGTAGTTAATATGCATGGAGAAGAAGTAAAATGTGAGAGACAAGGCGGAATAATTTGCGGCAATAAGGCTGCAGTAGAAGAATTGAAAAGATTTATTTATTAGTTTAAACACGGTTTATGCCGTGTTTTTTATTTAAAATTCAAAAATTGGATATAAATAAAATAATAAAATTTACGGATTTTACAAAATGATTTTACAAAAAATTTACATTTAAAGTTTAAGATGTTGGTGAGGGGATTTATGAGACACGCAATAGTAGATATAGGATCAAATACAATTAGGTTAATTATATTTGATATTAATGAAAACAAAAATAACTTTAAAAAAGTTTTAAACAAGAAGTACACTGCTGGACTTATTACTTATGTGCATGATGGCGAGCTTTCTGGCAAGGGAATAAAAAAACTTATTAAGACCCTTTCTAGTATAAAAAACATTGTTATTGAATTAAATGTTGATACTTTTTCGCCCTTTGCAACAGCATCACTAAGAAATTTAGAAAATACAGAAGAAGTGCTAGAAGAAGTAAAAAAGGATCTTGACATCGACATTGATGTATTAGAACAAGTTGAAGAAGCTTTTCTTGGAAATGTTGGAATTAGAAGTGAGATCAAAGTAGACAGTGGTATTTCAGTTGATATTGGTGGTGCCAGTACAGAAGTAGTTTATTTTGAAGAAGATGGACCTCGCGAATATATTAATTTAAAGACGGGTTCTCTTTTACTTTTTGGAGAAAATGTATCAAGAATTTTGCCAAAGAAAAGCGAAATTCGTGCAATTGAAAAATCAGTTATTAGAGAATTAAATTCTTCACATTTTTCAAGCAAAGAAAATAAATTAATTGGCATTGGTGGAACGATAAGAACTACGGGAAAAGTTATAGCAGATTTATGGAATGAAGATGAGAAAAAATTTACTCTTAAAGATATCTACAAGCTCTTAAATCTTATTAAGGATAGAAATACTGAGACTATTAGGTCAATTATAAGGACTAATCCTGCAAGAATTCACACATTAGTTCCTGGAATTATTATTTTAAAAATTTTAATGGAAAAATTTGGAATAGATGAAATTGAAGTCTCTGATAATGGTCTTAGAGAAGGTTATTTAATTTATAAAGTATTGGAAGGTAATAATGAAATCTTATTTTCAAAATAGAGAATTGTCATGGCTCAGATTTAATGAGAGAGTATTATTGGAAGCAACTGAAGATTGCGTGCCAGCTCTTGAAAAATTAAAATTTGTAAGTATTTTTGTTTCAAATTTAGATGAATTTTTTATGGTAAGAGTTGGTTCTCTTCATGATCTTTCTTCTCTAAAAAAAGAAGTCAAGGATAATAAAACTGGCATGAATGCAGAAGAACAAATTAGTGCAATATTAAATGCATTGCCAGAAATGTATAGGGAAAAAGACGAAATATTTAAAAAAGTAAGTGAAGAGTTAGAAAATTCTAATATTAAAAAACTAAATTACAGCGATTTAAATTTGGAACAAAAAAAATTTGTGGAAGATTTTTACATGAAGAGAATTGACCAATTGGTTTCTCCTCAAATTGTAGATATTAATCATCCCTTTCCTTTTTTAGAAAACACAAAATTATATGCTTTTGCACATCTTGAAAAAGACAAAGAAAAAGTATTTGGCATAGTTCCCGTTAGAAATACTTATCCAAAATATTTACTTCTTCCAGGTGAAAAAGTTGAATACATACTGATGGAAGAAATTATTTTAAATCAAATAGATCAAATTTTTAAAGAATATAAAATTTTATCAAAAAATATTATAAAAGTTACAAGAAATACTGACTTTGTCGATGATAGAGACACTTGGGAAGAATTTGATGATTATACTGAATACATGAAGAGTATCTTAAAGAAGAGAAAAAGACTTAATATAGTTAGACTAGAATCAGAGGGCAAACTTTCTAAACAAGCACTTAACTTTTTACTAGAAAAAATTGAATTAACTCAAGATGCTTATTTTCCTCTTGAGTCACCTCTTAATATGAAATATGTCTTTTCTTTAATTGATGAAATACCAAATGCAATAAAAACTAAACTTCTTTATATGGATTTAATTCAATATAACCCAGCTGATTTTAGTAAAAGTGTAATTGATGATGTTAGACATAAAGATAGAATTTTATCCTATCCTTATGAGAGCATGGACACCTTTATAAGTCTTTTAAAGGAAGCAGCCAATGATCCAGATTGCAAATCAATAAAAATAACAATTTATAGACTTGCAAAAAATTCTAAAGTTGTAAGATATTTAACAGAAGCTGCACAAAATGGAAAAGAAGTTACAGTTTTTGTTGAACTAAAAGCTAGATTTGATGAGGAATCTAATATAAATTATGCAAATATACTTTATGAAGAAGGCTGTAACATTATTTATGGCTTTAATAAGTACAAGATGCATTCTAAAATATGCTTAATAACTTTTAGAAATCCAAAGACAGAAAATTTGACTTACATTACACAAATTGGAACTGGAAATTATAATGAGTCAACAGCAAAGCAATACACAGATTTTTCTCTTATGACATCAAGCCCAGAAATTGGTCTTGATGCCACAGACTTTTTCAAAAATATGTCTATAGGAAATTTAGATGGAAAATATATGCATCTATTGCAATCGCCAACTACTTTAAAAACGGGCTTAATGCATCACTTAGAAAATGAAATTGCAAAGGGAGAAAATGGATATATACTTTGTAAATTTAATTCACTAACAGATAAAGACTTTATAGAAAAATTTATTGAAGCTTCACAAAAGGGAGTAAAGGTTGATTTAATTATAAGAGGAATTTCTTGCCTACTTCCAGGCATAAAAGATCAAAGTGAAAATATTAGAATTAGATCTATTGTGGGAAGATTTTTGGAACATCCAAGGGTATATGTTTTTGGAAAAGACGACCCAGTAATGTATATTTCCTCTGCAGACTTAATGACTAGAAATACAGAAAATAGAGTGGAAATAGCAACACCAATATTAGATTCAGAAATTAAAGAAAGAATCTTAAAATATTTAGAAGTTCAAATGAAGGACAATGTCAGTGCAAGACTTATGAATAGCAGTGGTGAATACGAAAAGATAAAAAAAGATGAGGAAGAATTTTCATCTCAAAAATATTTTGTAATGGAAGCTGAAGAGAAAAATTTTGCTGCAAAAAGTAAGGTCGAAAAAATAGTTGAAGAAAAGGAAAAAGTTGTAAATAAAGAAAAGAAAGAAGAATCTTTCTTTGGCAAATTATTAAAAATTTTTAAAAAATAAAAATTCATAAATTAATATTGGACTTCTAGGTATTACCTAGAAGTTTTTTTTACCAATAATTTACTATCTTTTATAAAACTTTATACATTTCTCTTATAACATTTAAGAAATAGTATTGGAGGCATTTATGAAAAAAATTATTTTAAAGTTAGGACTTGTCACTGTAACATGTATGTCCCTAGTTGTACCTGCCTTTGCCGCAGAAACTTATCAAAAAAATGATAGCGACAAGGGATTTGTAAGAGAGCTTTCTTCCTATTCAGTGGGAAGAACTGATGATGATGGTGGAGTTGCTGAAATTGTAACTTACAATAAAGATGATAAAATTTTTTATGTAGTAAGTGGCGTGACACAAAGCATTGACCTTGTAAAAATTAATAGTGACGGAAGTACCGAGCGTAAGAAGAGAATTGAAATTGGGGAAATTTTAGAAGATAAGAATATTAATGCAGGAGATATGACCTCAGTTTCTTATTCTGATGAAAAAAAACTACTTGCTGTTGCAGTGCAAGATGAAGATTATAAAAATAATGGACACATTGTAATCCTAGATAAAGAAGGAAATTATAAAGAATCTTTTGAGTGTGGAGTTCAACCAGACATGGTAACCTTCACTAAGGACGGAAAATATATTATATCTGCCGATGAGGGAGAGCCTAGAGAAGGTTATGTTAATGGAATTGACCCCAAGGGCAGTGTAACTATTATTGATGTTGAAAATAAAAGCACAAATAAAGTTGAATTTAATATTAATAGAGTTGAAGCTTTAAATAATGGTGTTCTTTTAAAGAAAGATTCAAATCCAGCAGAAGATCTTGAGCCAGAATATATTGCCGTTTCTGATGATAATAAGACTGCTTTTGTATCACTTCAAGAAAATAATGCCATAGCTTCAATTGATATTGAAAGTGGAAAAATAAATTATGTAAAGGGACTTGGCTTTATTGATCACAGTGTAGAGGGAAACGAAATAGATGCAGTTAGGGGAAAGGGTAAAAAAGCCAAAATTGACATAAAAAATGATAATTTCCTAGGAACTCCAATGCCAGATGGAATTGCCTTTCTATCAAAGAATGGAAAAGAGTATATATTGACAGCCAATGAAGGCGATGCGAGAGAATGGGGCAAGGAAAATAATAAATATAAAAACACAAATTCCAAAAAATTTGATAAGAAAAATGCAGATAAGAAGACAGAATATCTTGACCCAGAAAAAACTGATGGACTAGTAGAAGGTAGAATACATTTATTAGGTGGCAGATCTTTTTCAATTTACGACGCAAGTGATTTGAAGAGAGTTTATAATTCTGGCTCAGATTTTGAAAAAATTACTGCAAGAATTTTTCCTGACTTCTTTAACACAAGTAACGACGAGGATAAGGGCGTAGATGAATTAGATGCAAGGTCAAATAAAAAGGGACCTGAAGCCGAAAATATTACAGTTTTAAATATTAAGGACAAGACTTATGCCATAGTTGGTCTTGAAAGAATTTCTGGAATTATGATTTATGATATTACTGATCCAAGTAATCCAGTTTATAAAGATTATTTTAACAACAGAATTTTTATTAAATCTGTAAAAGATGGAGAAGAAATTGGACTTGAAAAAAGAGGAAATATTGGACCAGAAGGTTTGTGTGCCATAGAGGCCAAGGACTCTCCAACAGGAAAGCCCCTAGTCTTAGTAGCAAATGAAGTTTCAGGTACAGTTCAAGTAATTGAATTTAATTATTCTGAAGATGAAAAGAATAGTGAAATTCCTTGGATAGATATAGAAGATAATACTGAAATAGTTGAAGTAGATGAAAATAATCACGACTCTCTAACACATAGAGATAATATAGAAAAGACTTACCCTGTATTTGTAAATTATTATGGCAAGGATGAAAAAGACATCAAGGAAAAAGGAATGGAAAATAAAAAGGAGCAAGAAGGAGAAGAAAAGACTTATAAATTTTATATAGGAAAAAGCTATTATGAAATTTTAAATATGGGAGAAAGTAAAAAAGTAAAAGTTGATGTAGCTCCAATTATTGAAAATAATAGGACGCTTTTACCTATGAGACTTATTGCAGAAATCTTGGGCCTTGATGTTAAGTGGGATGAAGATAAGAGACTTGCAAGCTTTACTAAGGAAGGTAGACTGGTAAAAGTACAAATTGATTCTTCAGAAATAGAAATAAATGGAGTGAGAGAAAATTTATATTCAAAAGTAAAAATTGAAAATAATAGAATACTTCTTCCTATTACAAATATTTCCAAGGCCTTTGATCTTACAAATGGAGATAAAGAAGATGGAATAGAGCAAAATATTGAATGGGATTCTAGTAAAAGATCAGTAACAATAAAAAATATTAAATAAAAAACTTTATTTTTATTCATAAATATTTTAAGAGTTAGAGAAGTTTTTTACTTTATATTTACTAAAATTTAATATTAAAAATACAGTTTTTCACTACAATTAAGGCAATCCTATTTGCTTTACCCTTTTGTATGAGTGGCTTAATTAGTTTTGAAAAACTATTGACAATTAAAAATAAAATTGTTAATATCTATTTGTATGAGAGCTCATATTTTGAGTGAAAGTGTGCCTAGGGATCCGGGCTTTGCCAAGGACCGAGCGGTACGGGTACTTTTTAAGTATCACACCTTAGGGAAAAAAGCCCAGAGGGGTAGGTTTTACGAAATCTGCCTCTTTGGGCTTTATTTTATTTTACTGGAGGAAATTATGAAGACTATTTACCAAGGAAAAACTAAGAATGTTTTAGAAGAAGATGGAAGAT
>QWCQ01000758.1_pt1 | contig 17224 bp, 16 predicted proteins | sample 1972701 | NCBI WGS metagenome assembly QWCQ01 (sample SAMN09866704, study PRJNA288562) | Human gut metagenome isolate pre4_stool, whole genome shotgun sequencing... | reverse complement strand
TAGGTAAAGTGATCTTAAAAAGTTTTCTATGCCAAGGTGTATTATCTAAGGCAGCTGCTTCATAGATATCATCAGGGATTGCTTGTAAGCCTGATAAGAATATGAGTGAATAATAACCTACTCCCTTCCAAATACTAACGGCTGCTAGTGAATACATAACTATATCAGGATTTGTAAGAAAACTTACAGGACCCGCACCGATTTTTCCTAATAAATAATTAAAAAGACCATAATCATAATCCATTAACCATAACCAAAGCATAGATATAGATACTAAAGATATGATATGAGGAGCAAATACTACACTTTGCATAAAAGAGTGTACCTTGGTATTTTTATTTAAAGCTAGAGCAATTAATAATCCTAAAATTATAAAACCTACTACTGTAAGAACAGTATAGAGAAAGGTATTTCTCATGGTTTGAGCAAATCTAGGATCTGCCAAAAGATGTTTAAAATTATTTAAACCTACAAAATTCATATCTGGTGATATGAAATTCCAATCATGAAATGAGAGATAAATCATATAAAGTATAGGAATAAAGGAAAATAAAATAAATACTACCATAGCAGGAGCAATCATCAAATAAGGATTAGCCTTTTTCCTAGTTTGAGCTATAGGTTCTTGTGTTGACTGCTTTTTCTTGATTGCTACGTTCAAACTTACTTCCCCTTTCTTTATCTTCTTTTATTTTATCTAAATCTTTTGATTTATTATCATTAATTAATAAATCTTGATTTTGATCAAAACATTTTATATATTCTTTTTTTACTTCTATGATTAATTCATCTTTATTGATAATCTCTTTTCTATAGGACTTTACTTGAAAAGTTCCCAAATTATTTTCTAAACTATATATAGTTTCTGATCCCAAAGCTTCTATATTTATTACTTTTGTAAGAAAACATAGAGAATCTTGATATTGCGGCTTTTCTACAATATTTGCATCCTCTGGTCTAAATCCTAAATATTTTATAGCAGAGTTAGTAGGCTCATAATATTTTTTGGTATTCTCGTTTAATTCTATAATGTTCATAGGTGGAGAGCCTATGAACTTAGCAGTAAATACGTTTGCGGGATTATTGTAAATATCGCTAGGTTTTGAATCCTGCATGACATGACCATTGCTCATAACAATAATTTGTGTTCCCATACTCATAGCTTCTACTTGGTCATGGGTTACATAAATGAAAGTTGTGCCAAGCTTTTCGTGAATTTTCTTAAGCTCTGTTCTCATTTGCACCCTAAGTTTTGCATCAAGGTTGCTTAAAGGCTCATCTAAGATAAATATATCTGGTTTTTTGACCATAGCACGTGCTAAAGCCACTCTTTGCCTTTGCCCACCAGAAAGATTTGATGGACGTCTATCCATATATTCATCTAAAGAAACTATTTGACTTATTTCGCTAATAAGTCTGTTTCTTTCTTCTTTTGGTACTTTGTTATTTATAAGTCCAAATTCTATATTTTCTCTAACTGTCATTGTAGGATAAAGAGCATAGTTTTGAAAAACCATAGCTACTCTTCTATCTCCAGGAGCTACATTATTTACTAGTCTATCTCCTATGTAAATATTTCCATCTGAAATATCTTCAAGACCTGCTATCATTCTTAAAGTAGTGGACTTTCCACATCCGGATGGTCCTACAAAAACAGCAAAAGCTCCGTCAGGAATGTATATAGATACATCCTCGACAGAATACTTTTCATTGCCGTCGTATTTTTTATATATGTGTTCTAGTTTTACACTTGCCATTTTTTATCCTAACTAAAATGATAAGATTGATTGTGCTTGATTTTGAAGGTTATCATAAACTTGGTCTACATCTGCACCTTGAGTTGTAGTATTTGTTACACCTTCATAAAGCATTTTTTCCATTTCTGGCCAACCTTTTGCAATTGGTCTAGCCTCAGCATATTCAAGTTGATCAAAGGCAACCTTATATTGTGGAGTTTCTTCATGAAGTTTTTTGATTTTATCACTTTCTATTGAAGAATATCTTGTTGGTAGGTAGCCTGTATATTCCGAAGCAAATACGTTTTGTTCAGTTGCTGTCATAAATTTAAGGAATTCCCAAGTAGCTTCTTGTTTTTCTTTATCAAGACCACTTGTCATTACTATATTACATCCACCAGTTGGTACTGCGTAGTGTTTATTTCCTGGTACAAATGAAACATCTAAGTCAAAGCCATTTTCTTTTGCAAGTGGCATAAGTTCTGTTAAGTTAGCTGTTGATGTAAAGTAGAAAGCTGAGTTTTGGTTTACAAAGTCTTGCCTACATGTTTCACCAGCTTGTTCTCCTAGAGCAATTTTGATTAAATCTTCATCTGCTAATTCTTGTAAAAACCTTGCTGGAGCCTTTGTGCCTTCTTGGTCAAAGCCGATTTTTCCATCTTTAGCATAAAATCCATCAGATGAGTATACCCAAGCTTCTAAAAACCATGGGTCTAATTGGTAAGTAAGAGCGTATTTGCTCTTATCTTTATCCCTTAATTTTTCAGAATATTCTTTAAATTCTTTCCAATCTTTTGGTCCTTCTGGGTCAAGGCCTGCTTCTTTAAGCATACTTACATTTTTATACATAATTGGAGTTGATCTGTAGAAAGGTAATCCATAAAGATTATCATCTATGTATGCTTCGTGCATAAGACCTTCATTAAAGTCATCTATGTCTACTTCATCATCTACAAATGGTGATAAATTTTCAATCATACCACCCTTTGCCATTGTGTACATATTTGCAATTTCTACTTCAAATATTTCCGGAGCGTTGTTAGCAGCTTTTGCAGCTTGAGTTTTGCTTGCAAGGTCATCGTATGAACCTTGGTATTCTGCATCCACTACAATTTTATCTTGAGATTCGTTAAATTGTTTTACCAATTCTTCTTTAGATTCACCGATTTTATCTTTCCATGCATACCAATAAGTAAGGTGAATTTTACCATCCTTTGTATTTTCTGATGTTTTTTCATCTTTTGCTTGATTGTTTGCTGGAGCATCACTGTTTTCTTCTGTTTTATTGTCTGAGTTTGAAGATTCTGTTTGAGCTGGTTGATTATCTGTTGTACTTTGATTGTTATTAGCACCACAAGCTGTAAAAGTTAGTAACATTGACATTGACAAAGCTAAGCCAAATATTTTTTTAGTATTGAACATACTTCCTCCTAAAATCTAATGTAAGTATATTTTATGAAGAATATATAAAATAAATTTATAAAATTTGTAATACTTTGGTAAATTTCAGAAAATATTTTTTTTGGATTTTTTTACAAAGTATGCCAATTTTCTAAAACAAATCTATAATCAAGCTATTTTTAAAATTTATATAAATTTTACATATATTTAACAAATAAAAAATCATAGCTAATATATGCTATTTTAAAATTCCACAGATTTTATCAGGATAATCAGTTATAAAGCCTGTTGGTTTTAAGGATAGATATTTACTATAATCATAATCTGCCTTACCAAACCATATGTTGAGTCCTATATTATTTTCTGCAAATTTTTCTGCTATTTCTTCATTCACTACAAAATTCATTGGATGAAAATATTCCATGCCTAATTTTTTTACATAATCCCATGGTTTATAAAGTCTAGATGATTCTAAGACACCACATTTGATTTTTGCATCAATATTTTTAAATCTTACTAAAGAGTTATGGTTAAAAGATGATATTACAATATTTTCTGCTAAATCATATTCCTTTATAAGTTCATAAACTTTTTGCTCTATACATGGATAGTCTATTATAGAAGTTTTTAATTCTATATTTGTAATAATCTCTTTATCCTTTGCAAAGTCAAAGTATTCTTTTAAAGTGGGTATTTTTTGAATATCACAGACTGGATATAGTTTTGATGCATTTAGTTTTTTTAGTTCTTTTAAAGTTTTTTCACTAACTAAGCCTTCACCATCGCTTGTTCTATCTAAAAATTCATCGTGAATTATTACAAGTTCACCATCTTTTGATAAATGAACATCAAATTCTATACCATCAGCACCAGCTTCTATTGCCTTTTTAAAAGCTAACATAGTATTTTCTGGATATTTTCCTTTAAACCCTCTGTGGGCAAAATTTATCATATTTTCCTCCTATTGTTGTTTACAATACTAAATAAATGTTTCAATTATATTTTTATTTTGTAAATTTTCTATATATAATTTCTCAAATAAAAAAGGAGCTATCTGCATAGCTCCTTTTTAATTCTTATTTCATTATGTTTAATATTTTTTGTAGCTTATGTAGTCTATCACATAAAATAAAACGGCAATAATAAAAAAGTAGTTGCGGTCAAAATATGTTCCAACCGATAAACTACCAGATAATTTAAAATCTAACAGATATTTTGCTATTAAAAAAATTATCCCTATTATTAATATTTTTGGTGAATATAAGGTCTCTTGTTTCATAAGATCTCCTTATTTTCATAAAAGCTAATTAGAAACAGTGATCTGCAGCTCCTTTGCTTCCTCCACCGATTACTCCAATAGCTCCACCAATAGCTGAACCAATTCCAGGGTGTCCAGTTGCTGTGCCTATTTTAAAACCTGTATATGTACCAGCAAGTCCACCAGCTGCACCTTCTCCTACAACACCTGCTACACATTCACCTGTACTATGACCTCCATCTGCATAAGATGAATGACTTGGAAGTACCATTCCTATTCCTAATGCTAAAGATGCTAAGGCTATGTTAGCTTTTCCGACAACTTTTTTAAAATTTTTCACAATGCTTCCTTTCCTTATTGTATCTTCATTATTAGTTTCATTGTTTGCCTTGGCTAGCCATTAGTTTTATTACCCGGTGATTTTCATTATAAACAAAAACAAGGCTTATATTAAGGAAATTTTACAAATCTAATTAAGCTTTTGCTTTTTATCTGATATAATACCATAAAAGGCATTAAGGAAGTGTTATGGACTCAAATAATAAAATTAATGAAAAAATCAATAAAAATGACGGTTTTACCAGTAAATTAGGATTTACTTTAGCCTCCATTGGCTCAGCAGTAGGTATGGGCAATATATGGCGTTTTCCAGTTATGGTATCTCTTTTTGGAGGAATGAGTTTTTTATTGCCTTATTTTCTATTTGTAATTTTAATTGCTTCTACAGGAGTAATAGAAGAATTTTCCCTAGGCAGGCTAACTGGTTCTGGGCCAGTCCATGCTTTTAGCTTTGCTACTGCTAGAAAAGGAAATGAAAATATAGGAAAAAAACTGGGATTGATTCCTGTTTTAGGTTCACTTGCCCTAGCTATAGGCTACACAGTAGTTATGGGTTGGATTTTTAGGTACAATTTCCTTGCCATAAATGGTACATTGACAGATCTTGCCGATGACTTTTATCTAATAGGTGCTACTTTTAACCAAACTGCCGGTAAATTTGCTAATAACTTTTGGATTATAGTTGCTGGACTTTGCTCTATGGTAATTATGTCTTTTGGCATTGCAAAAGGAATAGAAAGAGCAAATAAAATCCTCATGCCAATTTTATTTATTTTGCTACTAGGTCTTGCCATATACATAGCTATGGATCCAAAAGCATATTCTGGCTACAAATATATTTTTAGCCTAGATTCTTCATATTTATCTGATATAAAATTATGGATTTTCGCTTTTGGTCAAGCATTCTTTTCCCTATCTATAGCAGGCAATGGTTCTGTAATATATGGTTCATACTTGCCAAAAAATGAAGATATCCCATCTTCAGCAAAAAATATAGCTTTTTTTGATACCCTATCTGCTCTTTTGGCAAGTTTTGTAATAATTCCTGCTATGGCTATTGGCAATGCAGATCTTACAGAGGGTGGACCTGGACTGATGTTTATGTATCTAGTAAATGTTTTTAACCAGATAAAATCTGGACAAATACTAATGATATTCTTTTATATTGCAGTTCTTTTTGCTGGCTTTTCATCAATAATAAATTTATATGAAGCTCCAGTTGCTTATGCCAAAGAAAAATTTAATATTAGCCGTAAATTCTCAGCTTTTATTATAAATGGTATTGGCATTATAGTTGCTATTTTTATCCAAGCCATAGTTGGTCCATGGATGGATATTGTTTCTATAGTTATAGCTCCATTAGGTGCATTCTTAGCTGGTATTATGTTCTTTTGGGTTCTAGATAAAAATTTGGCTATTAACGAAGTAAATAAGGGGCGCAAAAAAGCTTTAGGATCCTGGTTTTACCCTATTGGAAAATATATTTATTGTTCCCTAAGCTTACTTGCTCTAATACTTGGCATAGTTTATGGTGGTATTGGTTAAAAAAATAAATTTCAAATAAAAAAAGAGTAGAAATTAATCTACTCTTTTTTATTTTGCTACATTATAGTTTTTCTTAAATCCTCTAGAGCTTCGCGTGCTACATCCATTGCCTTTTGCATAGCATCTTTATTTGTCATATCAACACCAGCTTTTTTAAGAACATCGATTGGATATTCACTTTCTCCTGCTTTTAGATAATTTATATAAGCTTTTCTATCTTCATCACTACCATTTAAGATTTTTTGGCTAAGTGCTACAGCTGACATAAATCCTGTTGCATATTGGAATACATAGTAAAACATATAAAAGTGTGGGATCCTTGACCATTCTACAGAAATATATTCGTCAACTTCTATATCCTCTCCAAAGTAATCACGGTTTAAATCTCCATAAATTTGATCAAGCCTAGCTGCAGGGATAGGCTCTCCTTTAGCAACTAATTTATTTACTTCGTGTTCAAATTCTGCAAACATTGTTTGTCTAAATACAGTTGATTTAAATTGATTTACAAAATAGTTTAATAAATATGCAGTTTCTGCCTCACTCTCACTATTTTTTAGCATGTAATCTAAAAGTAGTAGCTCATTGGTTGTTGATGCAATTTCTGCAAGGAATATTGAATATGCCCCGTAAATATATGGTTGAGTTTTTCTTGTATAGTAGGAATGCATAGAATGACCAAGCTCATGGGCGATTGTAAATACATCATCAATATTATTTGTGTGATTTAATAAAATATATGGTTGAGTATCATATGATCCTGATGAATAAGCACCTGATCTTTTACCTTCATTTGGCATTACATCAAACCATCTTTGCTCAAATCCTTTACGAGCTACCTCTACATATTCTTCACCAAGAGGCTTAATTGCTTCTAAAACTATATCACGAGCTTCTTCAAATCCGATTTTTCTTTCATAATCTTTTACAAGTGGAACATAAATATCATGGAAACCTAGATCATCTACACCTAAAAATTCTTTTCTAAGGGTGGTGTAATCTCTGTGTATATCCATATTATCATGGACTACTTCTAGGAGATTGTCATATATTTCTTCATCTAAATTATTGGCAGCAAGGCTCATTTGCCTAGCTGAGTCATATTTTCTAAGTTTCGCTTCTATATTATGGCTGGTGAATTCTCCATCAAGCAAAGATGCTGCTGTATTTTCAAATTGTTTATAAATTCCATAATAAGTTTCATAAACTCTTTTTCTAAAATCACGGTCTTTATCTTCTTCTAGACTTGTAAAATTAGCATCTGTGAGTTCTACTTCTTTGCCATCTTTTTCTACAGAGGGGAATTTAATATCAGCATTTGAGAAAATCATATAAGTAGAAACTGAATTTTGTGCTAATTTTGAATAACTTGCTAATATTTTTTCTTGATCTTCACTTAAAACATGGGTCTTGCTTCTAAATAGATCCTCAAAATAATGCTCATAAATCTTTAATTCTTCTTTTTCAGCTAGCATTTTTTTGATATCCTCATAGTCAGCAGATAATATTTCTGGTGTAATGAAAGATAATTTTTCAGAAACTTCTGCTCCAGCTATGGTTGAAGTTTGATTCATTTGTTGATAGGTGCTATCAGATGTATCTTCATCTGATTTTAAGTGTCCATATACTGCAGCCTTAGAAAATTTTCTCATAAGTTTTTCATAATCTTTTAGGAAATTTAAAAGATTATCAGTATTTTCTGTTATTTTGCCCTTATATTTTGTAAGATCGTCAGCAAGTTTTTTTATTTCTTCTATTTCTTTATAGTACTCATCATCTTCTTTATATATTAAAGAGGTATCCCACTTTAAGTTTTCATCTATTTCACTTCTTTTCATTATTGCTCCTTACTTTTCCATATCTATATTCATGCCCATATTATCAGTGCTAGTTGTGGTTTTAGTTAGCAATATCCTATCTTTACCTGTTATATCTGGCAAATAGCCTATATCCATTTCTTTATTTTCATAAAGACTTTTTACCGATTTATAATTTATGCCATATACATCTAGTAAAGATGGTAGGTATCTATCCTCAGCTTCCATTCTATTTTTGATAGCTTTATTTAGATCACCTGGTATAGCTTGGTCAGTATATTCTACAATATCATCAAGTCTTTCTACAGTTGGTGTTGTGTCATTTGTAGATGTTCTAAATACCAGATAATCCATAAGGCTCATAAATTTATTAAAAATATAATAAGCACTATAAGTTTCTCCATTATTTATTGTAACTTGGCTAACCAAAAGCATAGGACCAGAATCAGAATTGACTTTATCAAAAGTCACTACAGTATTTAAGCCATTTATACCTGCAATCGGTCCAAATTCCCTTTCTGTTAGTTCATTATTTCTTTTATATGACAAAATTGTAGAATATGCACCAGCTACTTGAATAGATGGGCGGAGTGAGATACCTATTTGGCTTTCCCCAATACTTGTATCAATTATATTTCCTACGGCATCAGCTGGATTTAAATTTGTTCCAGCTTTACCAGATCCATACAAATTAGTTAAATCTAATTTTTCATCTGTTTTATTATCATTATTTGTGCTTGACTCTTCTCCTGCTTTTTCGTAACTTATATCTGGCATTTTGAAGTCTTTATCAACTTTTTCTTCATCTGCTGCTAATTGCTTTTCAAATTCATCCCTAGCTTGAAAATCACAGGATGTTAATAACAGACCCAAACTTAGTATTAAAAAAAACTTTTTTTTCATAAGCTATACCACAGTTTTTAAGCCTATTCTTACAAAAAGAATAGCTAATATAATGTAGGCTGAAGCGCTTATTACTTGAGTACTAGTAGGCAGGCTACGATTTATTACTGGGAAAATACCAGCTAAGATCACTCCAGCTAGCAAACCTCCCAAGTGGCCAAGCAAACCAATACTTGGGTTAATCAATGAATATACAATGTTTATTGCAATCACAGATAAAAAGCTTGCACCAAAACTTGAGAGCATACTATCTCCCTTATAATTCAGCATTATGCCAATGGCCAAGCCAAAAAGTCCATAAAGGGAAGTAGAAGCTCCTGCACTAACTGTAGATGGACTACCAAAAGCAAAAGTAAGCAGATTTCCCATTATTCCTGCTAAAAGATATATAATTAGGAAATTGCGACTGCCGTATAGCTTTTCAAAAACAGGTCCTATTTGATATAAAAAGTACATATTAAGTAAAATATGCATAAATCCTATATGGATAAAGCTAGCAGTAAAAAGTCTCCACCATTCTCCATATGCAATACGATCCTTAACCACAGCTCCAAATCTAACAAGATTTGAAATATTTTGGCTGCCTCCAGCCAAGGTCATAATTGCAAAAACTAAGATGTTTACAACAAGTAAGATACTTGTTACTCTGCTTGATCCTAAATTTCTTAAATTATTCATAAGCTTATTATACTTTCTTTTACATTTTTATCTGCTGAAGTAGTTTTGACCAATATCTTTAGCTAGAGCTCTTATAGCATCTTTCATCTGGTCACGGTCAAAATCATCTGATATATGGTAGCTATAAATCTTATCAAAACATTCTCTTTGTCCTATTTTTTTACCATCTCTATCTTCCAAAAAAATTATATTGAGATTTTCATTATAAGACTTAGCTACATTTGCTACATTTATAGAACTCATAGCATCAAATTGATCTACATTTTCTCCTAGGATAAGAACATCATAATTTTTTATCATCTGATCAAAGTTAAATTTTTCTAAAACCAAGTCCATTGATTTGGTAATTTTTGTTTTAAAGAAAGTATATAATGCCCATGCAACACCTCCACCAGATCCTAAAGATGGCAAATCAACTGGATCTATGCCGAGAGTTTGTTCTATTTTTGCCTTGAAATTTTTAGAACCCTTATACAAAAAGGCAATATCTTCATCAGAAGCTCCTTTTCTATAAATCCTGCTTTCTAAGAAGGAATTATCACCAAAAAGCGTTGTATCAGAGCTGGTTGCAATTACTATGTACTTTTTTAAAATTCTATGGTCTAGATTTGAAATATCAATATCTTCTACCTCTGCCATATTTTTGGCAACTGGGTTTAGTTCATTGCCATCTTTATCAAAAAACCTTACACCTAGAGCATAAAGCATGCCCATACCTAGGTCGTTTGTGGCAGTATCTCCAATGCCTATAAAAAATGAATTTGCTCCAGCATCCAGTCCATTTACTAGCATTTCTCCAAAGCCAAGTGATGATGAATTCATCACATCAAGGTCATCTCGGTATAATAAGCGAAGTCCTGATGATTGGGCCATTTCCATTACAGCATATTTTTCTTTTATAATATATCTTGCTGTAATCACCTCATTTTTTGGATTGTGGACATTTACATAATGATACTCTCCATCTAAAAGTCCTTGCATGGCCTCAACTGTACCTTCTCCCCCATCTAAAAATGGAATAATATCTGCATCTTTCCCCAACTCTTCTTTAAATATATTTCCAATTTCTATTGAATTCTCATAATTTTTTATTGAGTCTATTGCTACTAATATTTTCATCTTATTCCTTCTTTTTTTATTTCTCCTTATAAAATATTACCCGAAAATCGTTTAAAATAGCAGAAATTAAAGCTTTACAAAAGCTTAGCATATGTTATAATAAATTAGAAAGTTTATACTTTCGCTGTTTAACTCATGGAATCTTAAAGGATTTCACCCATCAAAGACCATCACTAAGTTGTGGTGGTTTTTTATTTACTATTTTTTTGCTAATGTGTTATAGTATATTTAATAATATCGTTACTGGGGTGCTAAATTAGCTGAGATCATACCCACAAACCTGATCTGGATAATGCTAGCGTAGGGATTTTTTCTCACTTTTTAGCTTCGTTTTAAAGGAGTTTCTAATGCAAAATTCAAAAAAATTACGTAAATTTGTCTTACTTGCTATGCTTGTGGCAATCGGTGTAGTTATTTCCCCGATACTTAGGGTTCATGGTTTTGCTCCTATGCAGCATTTTATAAATGTAGTTTGCTCAGTTTTATTAGGTCCATATTATTCGCTCGCCTGTGCAACTATGATTGGTTTGATTCGTATGAGTCTAATGGGTATTTCTCCACTTGCCCTAACTGGAGCTGTTTTCGGTGCATTTTTATCTGGTATTTTATACAAAAAATACAATACTTTTATTGCGGCTTGTCTAGGTGAAGTTATAGGCACAGGGATAATTGGTTCTATGATTTCCTTTCCAGTTATGAAGTTTGTAGCAGGAGATAGCAAGGTTGCCTTATTTACATTTACACCAAGCTTTGTTATAGCAACAATAATTGGTTCATCTATTGCTTACATTTTATTAAAAGCTTTAGAAAAAAATGGAAGCCTCGCTAAAATGAAGGAGTCATTAAATGATTAACCTTGATTATATTTTTGATCAAATGAAAGAAAATACTCATACCATCCACGCCATTGTAAGTCCTTTAGCTTCAAATGATATGGCAAATGTGCTTTTAAGCCTTAATCAAGCTCCCTTTTTAGCAGAATATTACAAAGAAGTTTATGAAATAACAAAAAACTCCCACACCCTTTTAGTAAATCTTGGAACTATAAACGAAAATAAATTAATAAGTATAAGGGAAGCTTTAAAATCTGCGAAAGAGAATAATGTACCTATTATTCTAGATCCAGTAGGGGCATCTGCGAGTAAAGTTAGACTAGAAACTGTAAATTATTACCTGAAAAACTATCCTATCAGTGTTTTAAAAGGTAATTATAGTGAAATATATTCTATCTATCACAATAATTTATCCACTACTGGAGTCGATTCTAAAAATATAAATAAAGAAGAAATTATAAAAGTTTGTCAAAAACTTTCTACAATGTATAACATAATAGTTGTGGCTACTGGCAAAGAAGATATAATTTGCGATGAAAAAGAAACTTTACTTTTAAAAAATGGCAGCCCACTTTTACCAAAAGTCACTGGAACAGGGTGTATCCTAGGTGGCATTATAGCAGCAAACTATTCTTTTGAAGAGAATTTAAGTGCCATAGTCCTTGCCATAAGTATATTAAATATAGCAGCAGAACTTGCTATAAAAGATAAGGGAATGGCTTCTTTTAAACTATCACTACTAGATCAAATTTCCCTTATAGATAGCAAAACAATTGAGGAGAGAATCATATATGAAAAACTTTGACCTAAGCTTATACCTAGTTACAAATAGAGATAAATTAACCGATGAAGAATTTTTTAAGAAAGTAGAAGAGTCCTTAAATGGTGGAGTAAGCCTAGTCCAACTTAGAGAAAAAACCGCCCCAGCCCGTGAAGTCATAGAAATAGCAAAAAAACTAAAAGAACTATGCCACTCTTATAATGTGCCTCTTTTAGTAGATGATAGGGTAGACATAGCCCTTGCAGCTGACCTAGATGGCGTTCATCTGGGTAATGAGGATATGGATGTAGCCGATGCAAGAAGGATATTAGGAACTGATAAAATAGTAGGATCAACTGCCAAAAATCTAGACTGGGCAATCGCTGAAGAAAAAAAAGGAGCTGATTATCTAGGAGTAGGAGCTATCTTTGAAACCAAAACCCATGTCAAGACAACTAGGACAAGTGTAGAAACCCTAAAAGAAATAAATGACAATATAAAAATCCCAACAGTAGCTATAGGTGGCCTTAATTATGATAATATAGATATCCTAAAAAATTCCGGCGCATCTGGTGTATCAGTGGTAAGAGCTATTATGGATAGTGAAAATCCTTTTGAAGATAGTAAGAAATTAAAAGAAAAAATTGTAGATGTATTAGATTTACAATAAACATTATCTTTGTATATTAAAATTTAATTCATTAATGCAGAGGCTAAGCTAAGTCCTCTGCTTTTTTATACTCCTTTGAAAACCTAAATAACCTATTTTATCTTTTTAATATTAAATATAATCAATATATATCCACAAAAATGTTGATTTTAATCATCCATAAATTTTAATATAATTAAATTAAATAAAGGAGATAGTATGGATAAAGTAAAAAAGTTTTTTTTAGCTTACATAAGCTTACATAATAGTAACTTTATTAATTCTAATTTATTTCTTTATTAGAGACAAGCAAATAAATTATGATTATCTAAAATCAGTGCTTGTACAACTGATTGTTATGGTTATTGTTTTTTATTTTTCTAAAAAAACTTAGATAAGTAAAAGTATAGAATAAAGGCTGCTTTGTATAATTATTATACTAACTAACTAGCTTTTACTTATATAAATCAGCTATCTTATACTTTTTAATAATGAGTTTATTTAGATATATTAATCTATTTTCTGGATTTTAAGCAAACAAAAAGCCCCAAGATGGGGCAAACAAAAACATATATTCAATATTAAAGGGGTTTGATTTATTTATTAATTATTATCTTATTGACATGTAGTTGATTGTATATTCTACTGGATAATCTTGTCCGTTTTTTGTAACGCCTGTTACTTTTACTTGTAATTTTGTACCAGCTTGGTAGTTCATGCCATATCCAAAAGTGATTGCTTTAACATTTCCTTTAAAGCTTTCATCTACGTGTGATTCTTTACTTACTTCTCCTGTCTCAAGATCTTTTACTTCAACTTGAGCGTTTGTTAGGTCAAAGTTTTCACCAAACATTAGTGATAAGCTTGATCCTTCTGAGTAAAATTCGCTGATTGCTGTTTCGCCTGGATAAGCGTAAACTGTATTTGCGTTTTCTCCAGCGTAGTTGTCATTGTTTACAAACATTGCATTAAATTCATCTGCTTGACCTAATCCAACTTGGCTTACTTGTGGATTTAGTACCCATCTTCTGTGTCCAACTTCTGCTTGATTTTCATCTCCTAGATCATCTTTTAGGTATTCTAATACTGAATCAAGTAGGTTAAAACCTGATGATAAGTTTGAATTAGCTGCTCCAATTGTAGCATTATCATATTTTACTAGGTCAGAATTAGCTCCTGCTGGTAGTCCTGGGAAGTGGTCAACTTGTAGATTTAATCTGTTTACCATTGAGGCTGCTTGAGCAAATTGTGCTTGTTTTTTGCCTACTGTTAGTTCGTTTTTGATGCCTGATGCAAATCTTGCTGTATTTACAATATGAAGAGCATCTTCTTGAGCTGTATTTGAAACTGCTCCAAGATTAAATTTGTTTAAGTCAGCATTTGGCATGCTTGCAAAAGCTTCTTTACTTTCTGGATTGATAAGATTAAGTCCGTAGTAATCTATAGTGTCTGTTGCTTTTGATTCATAGTTTGACCAGTAAGCTTTTACTTCTTCTGCTGATGGACTAGTAATTGTTAGTCCGTTTGATACATTGTCAGCTTCTACTATATTTTCTTCTACATCTTCTTCTTTTGGAGAAGCTACTGCCACTTCTTTTTTTGCTGCAGGAGCTGATACTACAGCATTTTCATAAGTTGCTGCTTCTGCTAGTTCAATTTGTTCTTCAACTTCTTCTATCGGTTGTTCTATCTCTTCTTGAACTTCTTGTTCAATTGTTTGCTCTATTTCTTCTTGTGGGGCTTGTTGGACTTCTTGTTCAATTGCTTGTTCTATTTCTTCTTGTGGAGCTTGTTGAACTTCTTGTTCGATTGCCTGTTCAACTTCTTCTTGTGGAACTTGTTGAATAGCTGTTTCTTTTGCTAGTACAACTTCTTTATTTGCTTCATCTTCTATTTCTTCAACCACTTCTTCCTTTTTGTTATCTTCTTTTTTGTTATCTTCTTTTTTATCTTGTTCTTTTAGTTCAAGTGTTTGTGGTATAAGGTAATTTCTATTATCTTTTTCTTCAACTTTTATTGCACCTGATTTTGGTGTAGATACATTTGCTACTTTTGTTTCTTTTGTTTGAACAACTTCAGCTTGTCCAGCTTTTGTTTCTTTTGATACTTTTGCTTGGTCTGATCCGCATCCTGTTGTTGCTAATATTGCTAGTACTAATGCTAAGGCTTTAAATTGTTTTTTCATCGTAATCCCCTTTCAATAAAATTTTTGTTTATGTTTTTGTTTTGTTGTTTTTTTGTTCTTTATTATGTCTATATTATAGGTGGCAATTTGTAGCTCAATTTTTTTTGAAATTCACTTTTTTATTTCTTAGCTTATGCTATAATTCCTATTACCTTTATCTTGGTTACATTATAAAAGGGGATCAATAGCTTAGTTTTTTTTGAAATTCACTTATTATTTTTTACTAATAAATACCTTAAATACTTTGTTTTAGGCAAAAAAACACCAGACTAAGAAGTAAGATTTTTCTTAATCTGGTTAAATTATTTTGTTAAGTTTTATTGACTTAGGATAAGTTATCATTTATTGCAAAGAATGCCAGATAAATCTATCTGACATTGTTTTAGAAATTTTCATGCTTATATATGAATTTATTTATATTTTCTTTGTTGTTTTTATAATCTATGGCTTGAGCTGTTTTTACAGTTAGGTATAGTTACTCTTTTGCTTTTTCTTCCTTACCCCATAACCTATAGAGCTCTGCTAGATTATTGTATGTTATCATAAGTCTTTCTTTATTTTCTACTGAATTGTGGTAATTTATAACCCATCTAGTTAGATCTATAGATTTTAAATATCAATCTTCGCATAAGGTATAATTTTTATTTTTAATCAAATATAGATTGGCTAAATTATTGTAGGTTATAGCAGTTTTCTTGTGCTTTTTATAAGGATCTTTTAAAATTTTGATTAATTCTATAACTTCCAAATATAAGTCTTCTGTTTTTCTAAGCTATAGTTTAAGTCTACTTGCTGGCAGGCTAAGTTATTAAAAATAATTAATAATTTCACAATATTATCATCATCGTTATATTTTTTTATCAATTCCTTATGCATATTTATAGCATAAAATAGAGATTAGCTAAATTTGTATAACAAGTAGCTAAGTTTTCACCATAGCTTTATTATAAAATTCATAGACCTGGTCTATTTTCCAATCTGCATATAAATTGCCTATATTATCAAATGTAAGTTTATAGGATTATTATTGTCTCTTGTGCCTGTTATTTCCTCTTGTTTATAATTTGGGAAAAATTCTTTTAAAATCATATTTTTCTTTGGAGGATAAAAGTCATCTACTATAACTTCATAGGCTAGGCAGGATGCACCAGCCCCAACAAGTTTTCCAACTTCTATCTGGTATTTTAGCTCTCCTCTATCATTTTTTATTTGTATTTTTCTTCTGATAGGGAGGATCTTTTGTGATCATTTTCTTTTATATAACTGATATATTCTTCTTGAGTCTTGAAATTTTTCATTTCTTTTTAATCTCCTATATTTAGTAGATACTTGGCCCACAGGTCACGAAAAGCATCTATTGGTTCATCGTAAACTACTAGTTTTAATAAGGTTTCTTCATAAGGATTTGAAATGTTGTATTCATAGAGCCTAGAATTTCTCAATTTATAGTCCATAAAAATCAAATAATTTCTCTTTCTTTTGACTGGAGTAGACAATTTATCAAACCATATGTCCTCATTTTCTAAAACGAAGTCTAAAAAATATAAGGTAATTAATCTAGATCTAGTAATTTGTGATATTTTATTCTTTTCTATAATAGCATTTAAATTTTCATGCTTAATTTTTGTTTCTTTTAATAAGTCATCCAAGGCCTTAATTTGTTCTTCTGGCAAGGTCACATCTTCGTTTGAAATTATAGCATCTTCATTGTAAAGATATGATAATACTGAAGATATTTTCTTTTCTGAAATATAAATAGAATCTTGCTCTATTTTTTCTATGCCAGCTATATCATTTTGGTAGACAAAGTCACTATATTCTTCTCCAGATCCTAGGATTGGCACTTCATCTTTGTAGGTGTAATCATCACTTCTTAGGACAATTTCTTTTTGGTCACCTTGAGGATTTTTTTCTAGTGTATAAGTTTTTTCTGGATAAAATATTTTACTTTCTCCACTTTTTTCAGATTTAAAAATAAAAGCCTTATCATATTTTATAATT
>QWCQ01001246.1_pt1 | contig 17326 bp, 15 predicted proteins | sample 1972701 | NCBI WGS metagenome assembly QWCQ01 (sample SAMN09866704, study PRJNA288562) | Human gut metagenome isolate pre4_stool, whole genome shotgun sequencing... | reverse complement strand
TATCTACTTCTGTGGCGGTTATTGGCGATTTGATAGTCGGTATAATCCGTAACTTTTACAAGGCCATTATTCAAAGACTTGACGTAAAGAAGTTCGGACCCAATGCAACAAGTTGCATAAAAGCGTTTGTCTTCAGGTTTATCTCTGTACCAGCCAAGTGGATCAGGACATCAAGGAGGTATGTGCTGAATATCTATACCTGTAATAATGCTTACGCAGATGTTTTCCAGACTGATTTTGGATAATGCCTACAACTTATGGGAATGATATTGTGCATTGCCTCAAGTCACATTGTGGGGTAAGGGGATATTGTAGGCAGAAGTGGGTGCTTCAAGTTCAAATTATCTGCCAATTCAGTAATGAGAGGACGTGTAAACGCAATAAGGACGTTCAAGGGCTTAGTTGCGGATTTGAGGTACTAAAGAATCTGGGTCTCTCATTTCACTAACACTCTACTATGAACATTTCCAATATAGAATTATCTACCACAAAGGAGAATGACCAAACCTTAGGCATGAGGGAATTTATAAGTTCCTCAAAATTATTCTTAAGTACTTCTTTTATTGTTTGCCGTTCTATGCTATTATAAAAGTGCCAAGATAGGTATTTTCCCCAAATACGAATCGCTTCACGGTAACCATCTGCTTGTATCTGTCTTACATATGTTCCTCCCTTAAATAAAACTATAACATTAAAAGTTTGCAATTCTGAAGGATGATGCTTATGCTGGACAATATATGCTTCAATTATTTTTCCATTGACTCTTTCATATAAGCAACTAATATGATGTAGCTTTTTCAAGGGAATTTCCTCTATTTCTCCACTATGTATAAGTTGCTTTATGTTAGACTTGCTAACATCACTAATATGTGGAAATTTCAGTGTGTCAGCCCATTGATTTAGGGCGACTTTCATAGAAACTGCCTCTATTTGTGAAACACCAGTTTTTTCCCCATATTGATAATTGGTTATAAAAGTATATTTGTTCATCATCTATTACCTTTATGGTTTCTACTATAGTTTTCACCACTGAAATATCTACGTTCATTGGCTCTATTCATTTGCCTCTTCAAATTCTCTATTTGCTTCTTTACTTCAGGCGTTGTTATTCTTTCCTGCTTATTGCTTACGGCTTTTGATACCCATATATAGGTGATGAAGAACACCCTTATAATGATATTCTGGCATATCCTTACATGATTGCTTATTTTCCATTCGACCATTTGTTGTCTTTAGAATTATATACCTTATAATCATCAAATCCTATACAAAAATAGATCTTATATGTATTGCTATCAACTTTCTCATAATATGGCCCAGTGGACATTGTTTCCTTTTCACCTAAAGACTCCAAGTTATTTGGTAATCGTTTATGAATGCTTCTGTAGCGTTCTATCTTGTCTATAAAGACTTGTCCTTCATTTTCATATATTCTATTTTCTCTATACTGCATATAACGAATTCCACCAAGTATAGTAAGAATTACAACTAAAATGATAAGCACCTTCTTCATATTCATAATAGTATAAATTAACGTGAGTTTGGGACAAGAAGGATTTCCCTTCTTTGATAAATCCCTATCGTCAGACTCTTTCCTATATGGGAACTTTTGTCGTATGAACGTCCATGTCTCAAATAGCTAAAAACGTTTATCGATCAGTTTCTTTGTTTTCTTTTTTCCTGCCAAAATATCTATTGCCTATTCATACATTTTTATTCAAGTGTTCGTTTAATATGTCACATATCTTTTTCCCGTTCATAGTCAGATTATCAGCAAGAAGGCTTTCAATTGCTCCGGACACATCGAAATTGAATATCATCATACGCTGCGTAAAAGGCGATGATTTCTCTATCTTATGTATCAATGACGTTACCTTATAATCAACGGCAATCAGTTTGGTAGATTGGATTTTTATTAATCGGAAACGCTTTACATCCGTAAAATAGATGGTATGGTAGGTTCCCTTGACCTGTTCGTATAATTCCAGTCTATCTTCATGGATTATTATAAGCGGAATTTGACGAATTCGGTTATAGACGGTTGATAGAATGAGAAACAATCCGCTACCGCCGAAGGATATCATACCCAATACTCCGCCAAGTACTTTTGTTGGCCAGCTTGTACTGGCATCCGTGAGAATAAAATATCCGCCTGAGGCACAAACAAAGCATAGGATAGCCCAAAGCATGTTTTTTCGCAGGCTTTGATATATTCGTATTTCTGTCATTTTCGTTTTATTGGACGGTTTCGTCGGCATGCTGTTATTTATGTAACCGGACTTGTTCCAAGACGACTGTAACGCATCGTCAGTTTATCGATAGATTTATCTGTCATTTGGTATTCAGCGAATTGGATATCAATCACAAAGTTACAGCTTTCTCGCAAGAAAACCTTTTGTATTCATCCTTAATTCCTCAACACTATTATAAATTAAACTTTTTAAGTACCTGAGCAACAAAAAGTTGCTCAGGATTTTGCCATGTCAGAATTTTCACTTATCTTAGTGTTGCGAAAAAAACAAGAGAATCCGACGATAGACATGGTGAAGATACAAATTAAATCTGAGAGACTCACTCCTTTTGGGGGATTATTTTCAATCATGGAGCAATTTGACTCCACACATTATCATCTGTAATCGACTCAACCCTCGGTCTAAGGTGTAGATTGTTCGGTTATGGAATTGCTGGCAAGGACGGAGCCTACGATATACGATGTGTTGTTGGTCTTTTTGGAGGGTAATGGGAGTCGTTGCATCCTCAAAGAAGTACGTTGTGGCAATTGTAGGCCTCATTGCTGATTATCGCCAATGCTCAACGAGGCAGGCTGTGAAGTCATCAAAAGAGTTGAACTCGGCAGGTACCCAGTCCACTTTCAGCCCAATGCGCTTGGCTTGCATGGCGGTGTATGGCCCCATGCAGGCGATAGCCACATCGTTGAGAATACAACAGGCATCGGTGCCATACACTTCCTTCAGTCCATCATTGAATGCCATCACCTCGCTTCCGCTGGTAAAGGCTACGCAGTCAATGCGCTTGTCGATGATGAGGTCGTAGGCTTGTTTCCTTGCGGAAAGCTCTGTTGCCATGTTGACGTAGGCATCAACACGGTGGGTCTGTACGCCCAGTTCGATCAGTTTTGCCATGAAGTCGGGAACGGTTCGAGGCTCTTCTATGCCAACAAACGCAGGCGCGAGGGCTGCCAGGCGGCATCCTTCGTTGAGGCCATGCTCTTTCAGCGCATGGGCGATGCCTATGGGACTTGGCTCTTTTGAGATGAACGGAGGCGTTACACCCAGCACGTCGTGTAGATATTCGTTGTCTTTTCCAATGGCCAGGAACTGCGTCTTGTCCAGTTGTTCTGCACGGTCACAGCAGTTGTGCATGGCGTCGACGGCCTTTCGGCTGAGGCACACCACGAAATCAAACATGCCCAAGTCGGCACATAGCTTCTGCATCTCATCGTTCGCCGTGTCGAAAGTTGATTCTACCATGGCGATGTTGGTCACCTCTACTTCTTCTTTGTACTTCTCGAAGGCCGTTAGCAGTCTTTGCGTATAGTGACGTGGAGCTGTAATCAGGATGTTATTCTTCATAGGTTATGTGGTTTTGTGATATGTTTTTGAGAACGTCGGGTGTGGCAGAAGAAGTAGGTTACATAGCAGAGTGAGAGCGTGGCAATGGCTGTTTCTATGCAAAAAAGACCATTATAGCCCAATCGGTCTGCAATTCTTCCGCTGGCTATGGTCATGAGCAGTCCGCTGATGTGCGTGATAACTATCTGTATGGTGAAGTCGGTTCCCTCGAGTCCTTTCCTCACACAGAACATGGCCGACGTGTATACCACCACTGTCCCCATGCCATAGCAGGCCCAAAGAAGTATGATGCCCCCGACGAGCCATGGTTTCGAGGGTGTGGACCACGACATCAGGGTGAAGTAAACGGTTGCCAGCAGGATGCAGACGGCAAAGACCACTTTCACTTTCTCTGCACCCCAGCGCCTGATCATCATGCTGGCGGGATAGGCAACGAGCATGGCGGCAGAGATGCCCACGATGCCGTTGAGCGCGCCTATCTCCTTCATGTTGTAGCCAAGGTCTACCATATAGGGCCTTACAACCGACAGTAGTCCCATGATGCTGGCATAGTAGAGGAGCAAGAACCCTATCTGCGGGTAGACGGTTCGATTGGTGAAAAACCAGATGATGTCATTCCATTTGGCTCTGTGGGTCGGCTCCTTGGCATGCAGCAGTTGCAGCTTCTTGTTCATGAGCAAGGGTACAAGTGCCAGCAGCACAAAACCGCTCAGGCAAATGGTCACAACATTCCAGCCATAGTGGTGCAACACCATGAGCAGTACGCCGCTGCCCAGCAGGCTTCCACCAAAGCTGCCCATCGACTGCATGCCGTTAACAAAGCTCTTCTGCTCTTTCCGCGTAGAGAGTATGGCCAGTGCGTCGGTGGCGATGTCTTGTGTGGCAGAGGCGATGAGCGACAGGAATACCAGGATGATGATGAGCTGGATGTTGGTTTCCAGCCTTAGTATTCCCGCACCCAGTATCAGCACGGCGTACACTATTTCAGACGAAACAATCCAGCGTTTGTAGTCTTTCACCGTCATACATTGCCGGTCTACGATGGGCGACCACAGGAATTTCAGTATCCACGGCAGCTTGATGAGTTGCAGAAGGCTGATGGTTGTCAGCGAGAAGGCCTGTTGGCGCATCATCACCTGCAACGCTGTGGAGAAAAAGCTCATGGGCACCGCCTGTGCAATGTACAGACTGAAGAAAGTTCCTAACAGTTGGGCGTTGTTCTTGTTGGGCATATACGTTGTGTTGGTTGGAATGGATTGGTCATACAAGCCCAGCGGTGAGTCGCGGCCATGGCCACGATGTCTCCGCCTTGTTGGGCTCTCGACTTGTTTATTTGAGCGTGTACACCAATGAGGTGCCAATGCAGAAAGGCTTGCCAGCCTGTGCCATCTTCTGGGAAGACACAAAGTAGTAGGCCATGTACTGGGTTGCAGTGGTATTCTTGCTCCATACCTCCCAGGTGAAATGTCCTTTAGTGGCAGCCACTTTCAGGTTGAGCAGCGCGTAGAAAGGCTGGTACTTCTCATTGTCCTCGCGCCAGTAAATCTTGCCCACGCCCGTGAGGTTGGCATTCAGCATCAGCTTGTCAATCATTCCCACATGGTACATCGAGTAGTTGGCATTGACCGACAGGGTGTGCCGCGGCACCATAGGAAGCATGTTGCCTGTATAGTTTGATTTCTTTCCTGTGTTGGCTGCCAGGAAGCGTGCATAGGTGTATCCATAGTTGGCGTGCAGGAAAAGGTTTGCCATGGGCTGTCCGCCCACAGCTATCTCAAACCCTTTGCTGTCCGAGTGCCCGATGTTGCGTATCACGGCACCTACCGCAGGGATGATGACCGACAGTTGCTGGTCTTTCCAGTCAACGTAAAAGGCACTGGCCTCCAGCGACAGACGGCTGTCAAGGAAGCTGAGCTTCGCTCCAACCTCGTAGTTCCAGGTGTATTCCGGGTCGAACGAGCGGTCGTTGCTGCTTTCCTTTGCTGCATTGAATCCACCGGGCTTGTAGCCTCGCGCCACGGTGGCATACACCATCCTGTCGGGTGTGAACTGCTGCTTCAGGGTGAAACGGGGCGTCACCTGGCTCGAGTGCATCTTGCTGTCGTAGCTGTCGGCCAGCTTGGTAGCGTTGGCACCGTTCTTACCCGTGGGCGTCCAATAGGTCTCATTCTCCACCTTCGATGTTTCATAGTCGTAGCGAATGCCCACCGAGGCAGATAGTCCCTTGTATAGGTCGAATTGTGAGACATGGTAGGCAGCCAGTCCGTAAACCGGTATCTCGTTGTTGTTTTCCTTTACGCCGGCGGCACGCATCGGATTTCTTGGGGTGTAGTAGTCGATGGTGGTCGAGAAGTTCTTGTGTTGCGTAAATGCGAACACGCCCGTTATCCAGTGGTACCATGTGTCGTTCCTCGATCGGAGCGTAAGTTCCTGGCTGAACATGTTCTGCCTAAGAGGCATGTTGGCGAAAAACATTTTTCGTTCCGTGAAGTCCTGGTCGATAGACACCTTGTCATTGCTGTGCTGGAAAGAGGTTTGGCTGTTCAAGCTCAGCCAGCTTCCGTCATAGCGCCAGTTCATGCCCGTTGTCAGCACAAACCGTCTGTACCCCGAAGGTGCATCGTAGCTGATGTCTTTCAGCTCGTCTTTCTTGGCGTCGTATACGGCGTATGGAAAGCCCCCTTGGTCGATGTAGTCCAGGCTCAGTGAGTATCGCATAGTCCATCTTTGCGACGGCTTCCATGCCGTCCCTATTCTAAATGTACCGTTGTCCATCGGGTCGGCCTTTTTGTTCAGGTAGGTGTTCATAAAGTAGCCGTCATTATGGTGGTAGCTGCCAGCTACCGAAATGCCAAGGTTGCCCGATAGTTTCTGGTACGCCGATGCCATGGCCTGAATGTCGTTGTACGACCCGTAGCTTATCTTTGCCATAGCGTTCTGGTAGTCCAAGGGCGACAGGGTATAGATGTTGATGAGCCCCGCCGTAGAGTTCCGCCCAAAGAGCGTGCCCTGCGGGCCACGCAACACCTCCACCTTGCTGATGCCAAACAAGTCCATGTCCAGCACCGATCGGTCGAAAAAGGGCATGCCGTCCACATACACGCCGACCGACGGCGTGCTGGTCTTTGAGCCGATGCCCCTAATATAAATAGGTGAGTATTGTCGAGACCCATAGTCGGGCATGTAGAAGTTGGCCAGTCTGCCACTCAGTTCCCGCACACCGTCCAACTGGTTGTTGTTGATGTACAGGTTTCCCACCGATGACTGCGAGACAGGCGAGAGTGATGCCCTGTCTTGTTTGAATCCCACGATGGAAACTTCTTCCAGTTCGTTGCCTATCTTGATGGTGTCGGTTTCTTCCGCCACAGCGTTGATTGCCAGTAAAGTGCCAAATAAAATCGTGTAGAGTCTCATGTGCAATGTAATTGTAAATATTTGTTTAATACGCTGCAAAATTATTTTAAAATTTTCTCATCTACAATCCTGATTTATAAGGATTATTGACATATCCATTTTTTTTCTGACTTCGTCATCGTGTCACCCAAAAAAACTCATCAAATAGTTTAGCTTTTTCTGATGACCTGTCATCAGCATGGTTTGTTTATAAACCTCCTTGTTCAGAGGTAGCTCGATCTGCATCTATTTCGGAACAAATAGAACTATAAACATTAAAGATTCTTTGTAATTTCGTGTATTTATTTATATTTTTGCAAAAGAAATCCTGATTATATAATGAATCGACACAAAACCTTTGGCGCCTATCGCAAGGGTTTCGTGGGGACGATACTGGGGGGGGGGACCCCAAAGAAACATGGGCATTGATCACGATGCTGGTTTATTCCTTGACGTTCCACGAACAGTCATTGCCAGCGTTTCGCCGTCCAATATTCTTGCATGTCTATATCGTACTGGCTTTCTTGACGGTACTGATGACTTATTGTGGTGTCAATTACGTGCTAGGTGGGATGCACAGCTATGCCTGACAAATGCAATCAACAGGTTTTATATGGTGTTTTGTATGGCGAGGCATCATGTGTCACTCGAGTTGGGTGATACTCGTTTTTGCCACAGTTCTTTCATCTAAATACGGTGTGTGGTGTAAATAAAAACAACCTTGCTGTCTTATATAATCAAGGTGTTGACCGAATGAAGCAACCATTTACGACAATCTGTGAAAAGATTGCAGAATGGTTGCCAAGGTTGCTTGTTGTGTTAAAAAAACTTTTGATTGTTAAATAGGTTCGTTTTCTTTTACAAAATAAAATCGCAAAATAGATAAAATTGGATGATGGTTTCGGTGTTTTAAAACCTTGAAATTATCATCTTGCGCCATATTCCCATGCTATTAGTTGGCTATTATCATGCTTTTGCCACCCAACCTGTATGACTTTGCATCCCAATTTACATGAGATAGAAGCACTTTTTCGCATATAAAAATGATTTTTTGCCCCAAACACTTCACTTTTTAATTGTGTTTTAGATTTGAAAATAGTATAACTAACTAATAATCAGGTTGATAATAAAACGTCGTTATTTTGGGCTTATTTTCAATACCGGAACAAGTTGGTTGAAAAAACGGCCGGCATTTGTGTTAAAAAACCGTTGTGGCCAAAGACATTTTACAATAGAACGTTCCGTTTGAGGTTAAATACGAGAAGAACATTTCATAAATAAAACATTCTTGTTTTTGTAGGCATAATTATTAAAGATTCTTTGTGATTTCGTGTATTTATTTATATTTTTGCAAGAGAAATCCTGATTATACAATGAATCGAAACAAAAGCTTTGGCGCCCATTGCAAGGTTAATATCAAACAGCTGCTTACTTCTTTCTGTCTGCTGTTATTAACCATGTCAATGTTGATTGGCTGTTCTCGAAGCGAGGAGAAAGACAAAGCAACTTTTGAGAAAGAACAATTAGAGAAAGAGCTAAAGACTTTGGGGAGGATTGATTCATTGCAACGTCGGCTTGAGCAATACCGTAAGGAACACAATCGGGGTGCTACGATGCTGTGTTATCGGTTCTTAGGAACCGCTTATCGTGATTCAAGCAAGTTTGACCAAGCCTTGACAGCTCATCAAAAAGAGTATGAGATTGCCCGTGAACAGGCTGATACGCTGGAAGCAATTGTAGCTCTCAATCAGACGGGGACTGATTATAGACGGATAGGCGCACTGGAAGAGGCTTCGTCTGCACATTATCAGGCGTTAAACTTATGTGATCAATACAGCGATCATACAAGTTTGACATTCCAAAAAAACAGAGTGGTTTCGTTAAATGGCATTGGAAATGTGCATCTCACACTTGACAATGTTGAGGCTGCTGAGAATGCTTTCAGGATGGCTTTGGATGGGGAGAAAAAGTTAGGAAGTGCCTTAGGACAAGCCATTAATTATGCCAATTTGGGCTCTCTGTTGGAATCGCAGGAGAAAATAGACTCGGCACGGTGGTACTACAAAAGGTCGATGCAGCTGAATCAAAAAGCAGGTTCGCGCTTGGGAGTTGCGTTGTGCTGGATACATTTAGGAGGATTAGAAGAGAAGGCAGGTCAATGGAATAAAGCGATAGCTAAATATCAGCATGCTGAAGCAATATTGAGGAGCGTTGGTGACCAGTGGCATTGGATGGAATCAGTCATTTCACTCATTAGAGCAAATATAGATAAAGGTGACTTGGCCATGGCATCACATTACATGAAAGAGGCGGAGCCTGTAGCTGAGCAGTTGGGTGCATGGGAGAATTTGGAAGCCTTGTATCATGAGAAGTCCAAGATGTGTTTCAAACGGGGCGACAGCGAGCAGGCTTTCATGAATTATAAAAAGAGCCAAGCATATCGTGATAGTTTGATAAACGAAAAGAAAATACAGCACATTCAGAACATTCGCATCAAGTATGAGCGTGAAAGTAAAGAACAACAGATGTTGGCGATGAAGCGAGATATTGAGCAAGAGCGACTCATCAAAAAAGTGTTCTTGTTCAGTAGCCTTTGCGTTATCTTACTTTGTGCAGTCATTATTGTATTTTTGTGGTATGTGATACGTATCAGGTCTAAAAACCATAAAATGCAAGTACAGATACAACGAGCCAAAGATCATTTCTTCATGAATATTACGCATGAATTCCGTACGCCGTTGACAATTATTTTAGGTTTTGGCAGACAGATGACCGACGGAACGCTGATAACAAAAGAGGAACTGAAAAAAGCTGGTGGGATGATATTGAGGCAGGGCAATGGACTCCTCGACTTGGTTAACCAACTATTGGATATAGGGCAGAGTGTCATCAAATATTGGCACAAGATAAAAACATCGAATTTCTGTTCACTGCTAAGCAATCTACTGTGATGATGGACTTTATACCCAGCTATCTGACCAAGATTGTGCGTAACTTACTGTCAAATGCGATTAAGTTTACACCACCACATGGAATGGTGAGAGCAAGTGTGGAAGTAGAAAAAGATAAACTGAAACTGGTGGTGAGAGATAATGGACAAGGAATTCCGTCTGACGATATACCTTATATATTTGACCTGTTTTACCAATCACAAAATCCGTCGGCAGATGTTGGTTCTGGCGTTGGCTTGGCATTGACGAAGCAACTTGTGGAGGCAATGAATGGAACAATTGAGGTAGAAAGTGAAGTGGGAGTGGGTACTACTTTTACGGTGATCTTGCCCTTAAAAGTCACCCGTCAGGATTCTGTCATCAAGCCTATTGAGGTGTACGAACCAGAGAAACCTAACTACAATCAAGTGCCAGAAGAATCTATCGAAGAACCAGAAATAGCTCATGAGAACGCTGTGTCGGTGTTGGTGGTGGAAGACAATGCCGATGTGGCAAGATACATCGGCATGCAGATAGGGCATGAATATCAATTGTATTTTGCCCATGACGGTGTGGAAGGACTGGAGAAAGCTTTAAGTTTGATGCCAGATTTGAATCAAGCAAAGGGAGGTAATGCGCGAAAAATATGCACTCTCGTCAAATGTGCATGTCAACAACATGACGGCCCTGAACAAGTTGGATAAGGAGTTCTTGCACAAATTCATTGATTATGTATATGTTCACATGAACAACGGAACGGTAAGCGTGGAGTCAGTAGCTGCCGACTTGTGCATGACACCTAAGCAATTAAGGTCTAAAACAGTGGCTATTACCGGTGAAAATCCAAGTGCTTATATTCAAAAGATAAGATTAGAAAAAGCACAACGCATGTTACAAGTTGAGCCAAATATGAGTATCGGAGAAATCGCATTGAAATGTGGATTTGAAGATTTTGCCTATTTCTCACGAGTATTCAAGAAAAAATATGGTGTGATGCCGTCACAATATCGTCGATTGCCATCTTAAGGCTGGTTCTATAAATTACCACCGCATATAGTCATTAGTCGTGTAGCTCGCTACACTCCTTCACTCTCTTGCATTTTGACCTCAAAAATAAGCTCAAAATCTAACAAAGCTAATTTATAGAACCAGCCTTAAAAAAGTGACAAGTTGCTCGTAATTTTTTATGAAAGCGTATCTTTTTGAAAGGTGCGCTTTTTATGTCATTAGGACTTTTAGTTCATTGAAAACAAGCAAGTTGCGTTTTTCTTTTGGACGAAAAGTCCTAAATGTTATCAAGCATTATGTTAGATAATTCCTATATTAAGGCAGAATAGTCCTACCTACCTGTTCCTATACTGTTTAATTTTGCCACATGAAAAGTGCTTGGCACAAATCAAATCGTAATAATCACACCCAGGACGACAATTGGAGTTCTGCTAAAAACAAACAGTATGAGGAAAATTTTAGCTTTATTCATTGGTATATGGATATGCCAATTGAATGTTACTCAAGCAGTAGCACAGAATGTGACGATTAGCCCTACAACGGGTAAATTGGTCGCTGGTCTCACCTATGATGGTGAGTTGGGTTTTGAAAGAGGTTGGAGCTCGCTGTGGAGACATGAGCAGTTGCCGCTGACGCTTACCGTTTCCGACAAGGGCGACATCTCTGAAAGTGGCGTGCTGACAGATCCAGCAGGCGATATTATTCTGGATACGTCACAAGGTAAGTACGTTGTCGTTTCTGGTCAACCGTTGACGACAGAGTTGCACATGTGTATCTCCCTGCCGAAAGGTTATCGGTTTACGGGATACCGCATGGTGTTCTTGAATAATGTTAATGGTAAGACCATCAGCGACTTGGAGTTGGCTGAAATCGACAAGCAGCTTTATGAAACGGGTAGTGACTTCGATTTCAGTCAGTACAAGGCCACCACGGGCAATATGCCGGGAAGAAACGAGTCGGGAGAATACGTCATAGAGCGTACCAGCAAGAATCAATCGGATATGGGTAACAACCTTTATTTCTTGCTGCATCATAGCGTTGCCGGGTTCTACGGCGTTACCTTGAAGTCGTGCGAACTCTATTTCACGGCTGAAGGTGCCTTCGATGCCAGGGTGATACCAGGCACGCCAGCCGACATCGTCAGTCAGGGCGTGAACGTGGTAGGCTCTCCATTCAATACAGGCAAGTTGGATTTGGGTGAGATAAAACCTCATACCAAGAATGGAAGAACCTATTATAGCTACGATTACAGGGATGTGGAGGAACTTACGGCCAGCAACTGGCTCTATCAGGAGGATGCCGTGGCAGGAGGCAAACTGCCTACAACCGCGGGAACAGGAAGTATTCAAGCCTTACAGAATGAGGGACAGCTGTACTATGCGTTGGGCAATAACACCTATTATATAGAGTCGCCAACCGCTACCGTCACGCAGAATGGCATTGCGGTGCCTTTGGGCTATCGCATCACTGGTGCCAAGATGAGGTCACAGAGACACGAACCGTAAACAGTGGAGCTGACGGGACAGTGGTGCTGACAGGCTTGAACAACGACGCCATTAAGTTCTCTATAGAGGGACTTGCCCCAGATACCAAGGCGCTGCTTACCTTCGAGCTAACCCTTGAGGCACTCAACCCGTTCATCAACAACATTGACATCATTTGCCACTCAATGGTTGAGAATGGACCTACACTGATGCAACAGTTCACGAGCAACGACTTCCAGGTGTCTGGTGGCAAATTTGTCTTCTATGTGCCGCAAGATTTCTTTGGAGGCGGGGAACAGAAGTGCCGCTTTACATTCGAAAACCTGTACAGCAAATACGGTGACGAGACCTATCAACAGACAGACCCACACCATGCCCGCTACTTCTTCGTGAAGTCAAAATACTACAACGATACCGACGGACAACAGTATAGTACTACCGGCAACGAGCCTGCATCTGACAAGATTGCTACATCCATGTGCGGAAATAAGGCGTTCAAATACAGCAACATTGATGAACTGAGCAACACAAACACCTCGGGCATTGCGACGCAGTTGCAGGAATATCCTTACTCGGAGGCTCTCTATAAGAAACAGGGAGGAAGCTTTGCCGATGACATCGTAATCAAGGTGGGTGAAGGAAAACCCTGCTACTTGTTTACTGCCGATGAAACCCGATGGAACGTTGCACCGACCACAGCCACGGAACACCGTTACTATGCTTATTATCTCATGGATCTGAAGCTGGAGACAAAGGACTATGTGGCTAAGTGTGTACTGACCAAGCTTTACGACAAGACTTGCTATAACCGTGACGGCAATGATGTAGAACTTCCTATGTATGGTGGCGAGTTCAAGGCGCTGGATGCGAAAACGGGTAAAGAAATTCCTACTGGCAGAGCTTACCTGACCGTGCCAATGATGAAGCAGGCTTTGATAGATGAGCTTTATGGCAATCCAGAAAAGGGTATTGCGGGCGTTGAAGCCACGGGCATGCAAGTTCTCTATTTGGACTATACCAACCTATACTCCGTGCATATCCCTGAAGCCAGCGAGATGAATGAGATGAAGTCGTTGCTCAACCCCAACTGCCTCATCTACTTCCCAGAACGCACCTGCTACCAGATGGATAACTATGTTCAGAAGACCCAGAGCGGCGACTATCGAGCATGCAAGAACATCGTGATAACCGACCGTCAGCCTTTCTACGCACCGTACAAGATAACTGTTCCAGCAGAAAACTACGCAAGTTATACGCGTGAGATTACCATTCCTGCCAATGGCAAGGTGGCCTACGCAACGGTGGTTCTCCCATTTACCTTGGAGGTTACAGATGGGGTGCATACCAACGAGGATGGACAGTGCTCGTTCAAGGTGAGCAAGATGACACCAGAAAACTGTCTGGCATTGGAAGATGGAGAGTACGCATCTGCGCTGAGCTATCGCGGTAAGGCAAAATTCGACCTGATTACAGAAACACACACAGAAGCCAATGTGCCATACATGGTAGAGGTGACGAAGGCTCCTACGGATGAGAATATCTCGTTCATAGCCAAACAGAAGGGTTCTGACATCATGGCAACGAAGGGAAGTGCGATGAATGCTACTGATTATACATTCAGTGGAGAAACTGCAACAGGCAAGATAGGTGCTACGACTTACAACTTCCATAACTACGGTTCGTATGCTGGAAAGAAAATCGACAGGGCTGCAAAGAAAGTGTTTTATTTTGCGAAGAACATGTATTTGAGTTCCACCAATCTACGGCCAGAATTACCGTATGTTTATGTATATCCATTCCGCGCATACTACGAATATAGCTCAGCGGGTGCTCCTGCCAAGCTGTTCTCCTTCTGGGCAACTCTTGACGAAGAGTTTGGTATGCCAACCGGCATTACTGACACGAATGCAGTACCCGATTTGGCTATTGTTCCAGGAGAGGGAAGCCTAACGGCTTCGGCAAGAGAGGCCACCGTGGTGAAAGTTTATGGCAGCAATGGCGTGATGGTATGGTCAGTGAGCCTTGATAGAGGAGAAACCCAGACCGTGACTCTGCCAGGTGGACTTTATGTAGTGAATGGAAAGAAAATCATCGTAAAATAGTTAGGGAGGAAGTCGTTATGAAGAAGCAATATATAGCACCGGAAATTATATCCGTCAACACTTGTTATGGGCAGTTGATGCAAGGAAGTTATAATGACCACGCAGACAGCAAGCAATTTGAATTTAAAGTGGAGGATGAGCAGCTTGAGGATTTAACAGATAGCGGATATCGTAAATACAAGCTTTGGGATCCAGAAGATTTCGACTACTAAACTTTCCTCATTACGATGTGTATTTAGTTTAGGTGATCCGGGCAGGGCGATGAGTTTTGTCCGGATCTGTTTTATGCTACATCTTTTTCGAGTATGATGACAGAAACATAAAAACAGGATGGTTTGCTTTGACTTTTCCTCTATTTGTCTTACCTTTGCAAAGAAGGCCGTGATAACGCTCGCCGCACCGTAAATGGCGTGCGTCGGCAGCTAAGAAGATAAATTTTATGGAAGACATGGATGCGAAGAAAGGTTACACAATCAACGTCCGCGGCAGGTTGGTTGACCTATCGAAACCGTTGGTGATGGGGATTCTTAATGTTACGCCCGACTCCTTCTACCAAGGGAGCAGAAAGCAGACGGAAGTAGAGATTGCCCAGCGCACCAACCAGATTATAGAAGAAGGTGGAGAGATGATTGATGTGGGTGCGTTCTCCACACGTCCCGGCGGTGCCTTTGAGGTGACAGAGGAAGAGGAGATGGACAGGCTTCGCCGTGCTTTGGCCATCGTTAGGCGCGAGCGGCCGGAAGCTATTGTTTCGGTTGATACCTATCGGCCTCGTGTGGCCCGTCGATGTGTAGAAGAGTGGGGCGCTGACATCATCAATGACGTGTCTGAAGGTGGACTCACCGGTATTGTCAACACACCGATACACGAGGAAGGGAGCATGTTCGAGACCGTTGCACGGCTTCAGGTGCCATATATCCTCATGTCGGTGAAATCGAATCTGCATGACATGCTGATTGCTTTCGCCAGGGAGACGCAGGAGCTGTATGCCCTGGGTGCGAAAGATATCATCCTGGATCCTGGGTTTGGGTTTGGAAAAACGCTCGACGAGAACTACAAGATCTATCATCACATGGAGCGTTTGCAGGTACTTGACTTGCCGTTGCTGGTGGGGATATCGCGCAAAAGTATGATATACAAGTTGCTGGGTGGTGATCCTACAACATCTCTAAACGGAACGACGGTACTCAACACCATCGCGTTGCAGAAGGGAGCTTCCATTCTGCGCGTGCACGATGTGCGAGAAGCTGTGGAGGCCTGTAAGATTTACGAGAGAATGCAAGGGGTGTGATGGGGCACAACGGCAGCCTCACCCCAACAGCCTCACCCCCAACCCCTCCCCAAAAGGGAGGGGAGTGATTAGCTTTTTGGGTCGCGGAAGTAGCAACTCGTCAACTTGTTAACTCGTAAACTCGTCAACTAAAAAACTCACAAACTCATAAACTCAAACAATGATTCCATTCGAAATAGGTACGAAAGATATCATTGATATCCTGTTGGTGGCACTGATGCTCTACTATGTATATCGGTTAATGAAAGAAAGCCGTTCGCTCAATGTCTTTATCGGTATATTGATATTTATCTTCATCTGGCTGTTTGTCAGTCAAATATTAGAGATGCGCCTGCTGGGTTCTATTATGAACAAGCTGGTAAGCGTCGGAGTTATCGGCTTGATTATCCTGTTTCAGGAAGAGATTCGTCGTTTCTTGTATGAGTTGGGTGCGCACCAGCGCTTTCAGGCTTTTTCCAGGCTTTTCACCAATAGCGATAAACAAGGTGATGAGGACAAGGAAACCATTGTGCCCATTGTGCTGTCGTGCATGAGTATGGCGAAGAGCCATGTGGGGGCACTGATCGTCATTGAACGAGGAATGCCCTTGAACGATATTGTGGAAACGGGCGATGTCATTGATGCCAAGGTAAATCAACGACTGATAGAGAATATTTTTTTCAAGAACTCGCCTTTGCATGATGGCGCCATGATTATTTCCAAAAAGCGCATCAAAGCTGCCGGCTGTATCTTGCCAGTGTCGCACGACTTGAGTATACCAAAAGAGTTGGGATTGCGCCATCGGGCTGCAGCAGGGGTTACGCAAAACACGGATGCCATTGCCGTGGTTGTTTCTGAAGAAACAGGTCGTATCAGCGTGGCCATGAAGGGAGGATTTCGGTTGAGATTGTCGGCAGAAGAATTGGAGAGCTTGTTGGCCAAGGAAATGGAGGCTTGATCCTCGTTAGGATTTCTTAGCTGGTTTGGAACGAAGGATGGGGGAGGAGAAGAAAGTCTGCGTAGCGGGTTTGCTGGAACAGGACCTCATATATAATATATAATAAGGTGAAGACTTCCGTGATAGACCCTTTAAATATAAACAAACGTTAAATCCTTATCGTTTTTCAAACTTTTTTGCTCATTTGTTTGGAGGGTATCACTTTTCGTATTACCTTTGCACTCGCTTTCGCACTAAAAGTTGCGTTAGCGACACAAAGAAGCGTTCTTTGAAAAGATTTACATAAAGACAGAAGTAGTACAAGAAGCATGAGTATTGTTAAAGATGCTCATGGGTGAATATTTACGAACCGTTCAATTCTTACTAGAAACGAACAAAGGTGAGAATACTTTTAAATTCTGGAGTTTCGTTCTGAACAGAGAAAACGAAGTTGGCATGATAGGTGTGTTTTTGGCGCGAGCCTTTTACATTGACTATCATCCATTTCAGCTATATTTTACAATGTAGAGTTTGATCCTGGCTCAGGATGAACGCTAGCTACAGGCTTAACACATGCAAGTCGCAGGGTAACGTGAGGGAAGCTTGCTT
>QWCQ01000752.1_pt1 | contig 17503 bp, 15 predicted proteins | sample 1972701 | NCBI WGS metagenome assembly QWCQ01 (sample SAMN09866704, study PRJNA288562) | Human gut metagenome isolate pre4_stool, whole genome shotgun sequencing... | reverse complement strand
ATAAATCATAGATACATCTTCATCTCTTAGCTTGTTAATTAGTTGAAATAATTTTTCGATTTCGTTGTTGGTTAAAGCACTTGTTGGCTCATCTAAAATAAGCACATTTACTTTATTTAGGTTTGCTTTTGCTATTTCCATCATTTGCCTTTGACCAACTGATAAATTGGAAACTTTGGTATCTGGATTTATATTTAAATCAAATCTATCAAGCAAGTCGACACATTTTTTACGCATGGTTTTTTTATCCAAAAATAAACCTTTACCAAGCTCATTATTCATAAAAATATTGTCCATAACACTTAGTTCTGGCCAGTCACTTAATTCTTGGTGGATGAAGCTAATTCCATATTCTTTAGCAACATTTGTATCTATTATGTCTACTTCTTTTCCATCTATTAAAATTTTACCAGAATCTTTATTTAAAACTCCTGATAAAATATTCATCAAGGTGGATTTGCCCGCTCCATTTTCTCCAACTAGAGCATGGATTTCTCCTTGACCTAGATTAAAATTTACACCCTTTAGTACATCGTTTTTCCCAAAGGACTTGTAGATATCTTTCATCTCTATTATCATATATGCTCCTAAAAGATATTTTTTGACTCTAAAATTATATTAGAATATGGGGTATTTTCGCCAGTTCTTATTACAAATTTGACATCATCAAGCTTTTTCTTAAAATCTTCGTGACTTATATATTCGCTTGATACACCATTTAAAAGGTCTTTTATAGCTTTTTCTTGGTCTGGATTTTCTTCTTTTATTTCGCTAGCTAATATGTAGTGCTCACAACCAAAGTCATCTAACAAGGTTTCTAGAACATCTATAAATTTAGGTTCTCCCAGTTTTAAAGCTAAATCAATTTTTTTCTCTGGATAAATTGGCAATCCGCAATCTCCAATTGCAATTAAATCTGTATGACCTAGATCTGATAATCTTTTTGAAATCTCACTATTTAATATGCCTTTTTCTTTCATAAATCCTCCTCACCAAATTTTTTTACTTCTTCAATATTTGGAATAGAAATGCTTGCTCCTTGTTTAGTTACTGACAAAGCAGAAGCTTTTGTTGCAAGTTTTAAGCAATCTTTTACATCTTTATTTTTATAAAACTCTGTCACAAAAAATCCCGTAAAGGTATCTCCAGCTCCTGTACTATCTATTGCCTCTACATTATAAGCTTCTTGGCAAATTTTATTTTCCTTATCTACAAATATAGATCCCTTGCATCCTAAAGTTATAACCACTTTTAAATTCGGATAATTTTCTCTAAAATATTCTATGATTTGATCTATATCTTGACAATTTGTTATTTCTTTAGCTTCGGTTTCATTGACCAAAAGCAAATCTATTTTATTTAAATCAAATTTCTTAACTTCTTTTGTAATAGGAGATGGATTTAAAACTAGCTTCATTTGCTTTTCATAACCCATATCGATAATATATTCCATATTATTTATTTCATTTTGCAATACTAGAATGTCGTCTTTATCAAATTTTGATAAAACTTGATCTATATATTCTTTATCATTATCAAAATTTGCTCCCTTATACAAAACTATCGAATTTTCTCCCTTGTCATCTACTTGTATAATAGCATTTCCAGTTGGATTTTTAGATTCTTTTATAAAACTTGTATCAATTCCTTCACCTTTTAAGTATTCTTTTAAAAAAGCACCGTCACTGCCGACACTACCAGCATGATAAACTTTATCAAAATTTTTCACCAAAGCTATTGATTGATTTAAGCCTTTGCCACCAGCTCTTTTTTCAATACTTTGAGCACTTATAGTTTCGCCGGGTTTTACTATATGATTTACTCTAAAGAAAATATCTACATTTAAAGAGCCAAAATTAATTATTTTCATTTTTAAAACCTACGCTTTCTCCTTCAACAATTTCAGGTTTGATCATTATTTTTTCCTGCACCTTATCATTTTTTATAAGTTCGTCAGCTATCATTATTGCATTTTTAGCAATTTCTCTTAAATTTTGATCTACTGATGTGAGTTTGGGTGTGATGATTTTATTTAAAAATAAATTATCGTAGCTAATTAAAGAAATATCTTCTGGTATTTTTATTCCTTCTTCTAGAAAATAGTTTATCAAACCATAAGAAGACATATCAGCAAAGGAAAAAATGGCATCAACATTTCTCTTTTTGAAAAATTTTCCAGTTGCATATCCTTCTTCATATGTGTAATCTCCATGAATAATATTTTTTGGATCTATGTATATATCATAATTCATAGCAGCTTTTATAGCTCCTGATAGCCTTCTAGATGAATTTGCTGTTGACCTAGGTCCTATTAAAAGTCCAATATTTTTAAAACCACGTTTTATTAAATATTCCATAGCTATATATCCACCAATTTCATTATTACCTGTAACTATTTGAGTATTTCTACTGGCAAAGTCTACTTCATCTAAAAAAATAATATTATGTTTTTTAACCAAGTCTTCGTCTAAATTTTTTACATTTCTATCAACCACTAGGGTTGCTGCAAAAAAATTACTTACTAAAAGTTTTTCGAACTCTTGATTTTTTATTTTTTGATTATTAGTATTATGGATATACAAAAAATATGAATATTCTTGGGCAAACTGCGTTAATTCCTTTACTAGCTCAGAAAAAAAAGGATTATTTATGTCTGGAACTATAGCCATAATAATATTACTCTTTTTACTAGCTAAGGCTTTGGCATAACTATTTGGTTTGTAATTTAAATTATTTGCAGCCTTTAATACTTTTTTTCTGGTTGCTTGTGATATTTTATTTTCAGTATTATTTAAAACCATAGAAACTGTTGTAATTGATACCCCAGCTTCTTTTGCCACATCCTTAATATTTGTCATATCACCCTCATTAAAACGTTTTAATCGTCTATATGATAACACTATCAAAAAATATTGTCAATGAGTTTGATAAATATTTTCAAAAAAAATCCCCAAAATCTAAATGATTTTGGGGTCAATTTATTAAGCTGTTTTTTTAGCTTTGTCCTTGTGCAAGAATGATAGCTTAGTTTCTGAAATCATTATTGCTGCAAACATTAGTATAAATCCTATTACTGAATAAGTTGTAAGTGATTCTATACCAAGTAATACCGGGATTAAGATACCAAATACTGATTCAAATCCTAGGATAATTGCCGCTGATGAATCGTCTGTATATTTTTGTCCTATATTTTGTAGTAATAGGGCTACTGTTGTACAGAATATAGCTAAGTATAACAATTCTAATACTGGCCTAGATGAAGCTAATGTTATGTGTGAATTATCTTCAAATAATAATGTTACAATCGCAGATAATATTGCTGCAGATGTAAATTGGTAAATAGTCATTTGGATTGGGTCTTTACCTTTTGTAAAGTAATTTACTGCTACTATGTGTGCTGCAAATAAGAAACCACTTAGTAGGGCAAGTCCATCACCAATTTTCATTTCTGGACTTGCATCTAATATTGATGTTCCTTTATCTACACCTGATTTTGAAATTAAGTAAATACCTATTACAGCTATTATTGCAGCTCCTATATTGTATTTATCAGGTCTTTTTTTAGTAACTGCCCATGATAAAAATGGTACAATTACACAGTAAGAAGCTGATAAGAAAGCACTTCTTCCCGGATCGGCATATGTAACACCTAAGGTTTGAGATGAATAAGCCATAAATAGAAATATACCTACTATAAATCCTGCTTTTTTATCTTCTTTTGTTGCTTTTTTAAGCTTTTTATTAAAAATAATTGCTAAAATAATTGCTGATAATCCAAATCTGCACATTAATATAAAGTTTGGATTAAAGGTATCTGCTGCACCTTTTACTACCGTTAGGGATGAACCCCATAGGATTGCTGTGATAAGCAAGCCAAGTTTGGCTAGTTTACTCTTATCATGTGTTTTCTTTTTATCTGTCATGTCCCCTCCTATTGATATATACTCATTTAAATATATCATTTGTTGTTTATTAGCTTTTCCTTTTATATATTTACCCTTTTATCAGGATGAATATTGAATAAAAATAATAAATTGTCATCCACTTCATTTATATTTGCATCTATATTATAAACTTCTTCAAACATCTTTTTAGTGAATATCTTATATTTATCTCCGATTCCATATACTTTACCATCATTTATCAAAATAATATTATCAGCATATCTTTCTACTAATTCCATCTGATGTAGAGTTATAAGAGTAGTAAGATTAAGTTCTTTTGTTAGCCTTCTTATAATTGCAAGAATCTCATATTGATTATGTAGATCAAGTGCACTTACAGGTTCATCTAAAAGTAGAATATCAGGTTTGCTTATAAGTGCTTGAGCTATAAGTACTTTTTGTACTTCTCCTCCGCTCATTTTATTTATCTTCTTATCTTTAAATTTTGTAAGATCTAAAAGTTTCATTATTTCATAGGTATCTTTTATATCTTCTTCTTTTAATTTAAAATTTAAATTTTCTACTTTACCTAGGATAATGGTTTCAAAAACTGTAAAATTAACTTTGGTATTTATATTTTGATTAAGGTAAGAAATTTTTCCATCTGTTATGATGTCTCCATCATATTGAACTAATCCACTGATAGCATTTAAAATAGTGGATTTCCCAGCCCCATTTCTACCCATAAGTACATGTACTTTTCCAGGCTGTATTGCAAAACTAATATTGTCTATGACTTCTTTATCATAATTTATTGTTAGATTTTTAATATCAATCATTCTTGACTCCAAAAAGCATTACATAGATCAGTGGCAATCCAATAATTGATGAAATAATACCAATAGGTATAACCACTCCAGGTTTAACTATTTTTGAAATCATAGATGAAATCACCAAAAGAACTGCCCCAACAATAGCTGATAGTATTAAATAATATCTCTGATCTTCTCCTACCAATCTCCTTGCAAAGTGTGGTGCCAAAATACCTAAATACCCTATTATTCCTACATAAGATACTGAAACTGCTGCAAGTATAGAAACCAAAATAAAAGTTCTTCCTTTTAGCTTTTTAATATCAACTCCCATAGCCATAGCTCTATCTTCTCCAAAACGCATAGCTGTTAGCTTCCACGAATCTTTTAAAGAAAATACAAGAATAACAACTAATACAAATAAAATTATTCCAACTTGCTTTAAAGATGTCTTTGTAACATTTCCAAAAAGCCAAAATACTATAGAAGATAAGGCCTCATCTGTCGCTAAATATTGTAGCAAAGATGTCAGTGAATCAAAAAAGAATTTTATAGCTATACCTGCTAGGATCATATCTTCAGTTTTCATGGCCTTCTTTTTTGATACATAAAACACTAATATCATTGATACTAAAGAAAATATAATAGATCCAAAAGCAACATAGGAAAGGGAGAAGCCCAAAAGTAAAAATAGGCTTGCTCCAAATCCTGCAGCAGATGAAATTCCTAAGGTAAAGGGATCTGCTAGTGGATTATTTAAAATGGTCTGCATAATAGCTCCACCAAGTCCTAAAGATAGACCTACAACAATAGATGTTAGAACTTCTGGTAAGCGGATGTTAAACAAAATTGTTCTTTGTACTTTACTTAAATTTGAAAGATCACTTAAAGCAATTTTGCTATCTCCAATAAATAAATCTATTACACCTGCTATTATTAATATAATTATAGAAAGGAAGATTTTCTTATTTCTATTATTCATATTTATAAGACCAAGTACCTTCTAAATCAATTGGCATGAATTTATCATAAAATTCTTTTAAGTCTTCATCTGGATCTAAATCTTTATAATCATCTGGATGGAAGGTTTTTGCTAAAAATTCATATGCATAAAAGTCACTCATATCACGTACTAATTGGTGGCTAATAACATATAGTTCATGATCTTTAACTGCTGATAAATCAGACCACCCTGCACGTGTATTATATTTATCTAATTTTTCTTTAACTTCTTCAGGTTTTACGTTATAACCCATCTTCATGCAGTGAGGCTTTTCTTTCCATATAGAGCCTGCTATTAGAATTTTTTCAGGATCTCTAGAAAGTAAATATTCACTTGATATAGGAGCAGCTTCATCTGATTTAAGTATATCTGTACCTATATTATGTCCACCACAATCACCAATTATTTTTCCCCACATAATATTAGAACCATATGTATTGCCATATTGTTCCTCACCATCATAACCATGCTCTAAATAAACTACGGGTCTTTCTTCTTCTGCATATTTTTTTTCTACTATAGGTCTTACTCTAGACTCATAAAAATCTGTTAATTCATCTAGATTTTTATCTAGACCTGTTACATCAGCTATTAATTTAGTAGATTGTAAATGTTTATCTAAATCTTGAGAATGATAGTCTATATAAAAAACAGGTATATCAATCTTATCTTTAATAGAATCAATTTGTGTTTTATAACTAATTGGAGCTATAATCCCATCTGCATCTGAATTTAAAATAGCTTCATAAGAAAAATCATTGTCCATAAAATCACTAATTCTAGGAACATCTTCTATCTCAGGCATAACTTCTTCTAATCGTTTGTAAAAATCATTTCTATTAATTTTTACTCCATCATCCATAGCTGCAATTTTAGATAGGAAATTATCCTTATCCAAATACATCATTATATTAAATGGACCACCTGAACCAGAACCTTGGATGATTACTTTATCTAGTGGCTTATCTAAAGTTACTTCATTGCCATCTAAATCAGTAACCACTTTAGGATATCCTTCTTTATCAAAGTTATCGTTTTCACTATTAGCAGATTCTTTTGTATCTTTGTTATCAGTATTCTCTTCTGTTGTTTGAACTTCTTTATTAGATTCAGTAGCTGATTTATCCTCTGGTTTTGCTTGTTGATTATTTGTGCATCCAGATAAAATTAGCACTAAAGATAGTAGTAATGTTTTAAAATATTTCATATTTCTCCTAGCTTTTATTATATAAGATTTTTAGTAAGTCAAAGGCAGATTTAATACCTATATCTTCATTTAAGGCAAGTTCTCTTGCTGATTCAAATTCTGGGTATACATAATCTTTGCCATTATGACTTACAATTTTATATTGGTATCTATTGCCTTTATAAATGATTGTGTCTTTTTTGCGATCTAAAATATCTCTTTTAATGGGTATTTTCCTTATACCTATACTTGTAGTATGTTTAAAAATTAAATCTTCAATCTTTTTTTCATTTTCTAAATCACAAATTATTGATAGCTTATAGGCTGGTCTATTCTTTTTCATATATATTGGTGTATAAAATACATCTAGTGCGTATCTCATACACTCATCTACTATAAATCCTAAAACTTCACCTGTACTATCGTCAATATTAGTTTCTAATATCTCTAATGTTTTTTTTTACTAGTTTCAATTTCCATTACACGAAGAATATTTGTATATTTAGCAAAATCTTTATTGCCAGCTCCAAGTCCTACTTTTTTAACTTTAAAGCTATCTATTTTTTCACCTTTATCATAATATCTGACTATGGCAGCTCCCGTTGGTGTTACGTGTTCACCTTCTTCATCTAATAGTTTTAAATTAATATCAGAAGCAGATAATATATTTATTACGGCAGGAACTGGTATTGGCATTTGGCCATGAGATGAATATTGGTAGCCGTATCCTTCGCTAAGGTCTGAAAAATAAATATTTTCTACAGCTAAATCATCTATAAGAACAGCTGTACCTACAATATCAATTATAGAATCGACAGCTCCTACTTCGTGGAAGTGAACTTCTGATTTATCAATACCATGGGCTTTTGATTCTGCATCTGCTATTATATCAAAAATACCAAGGGCATCTGTTTTTGCTCTTTGAGAGATATCTGCTTTATCAATTAATTCTGTGATTTCTTTCAAATGCCTATGGCTATGGTCATGGTGAGCATGAGAATGGCTATACTTATTTCCATTTTCATCTACATGTTCATGTGTTTGTTCGTGATCATGGGAGTGATTGTGGTCATGGCTATGGCCCTCATCTTGATTTTTTAAAATAACATCAAAATTATTGGCATCTATATTATTTTTGATTTTTCTATCAAAAACTAATTCATAACCATCTATACCCATAGATTCAATTGCTTTTACTAGCTTTTCCTTGCTTGCTCCTAAATCTAGAAGGGCAGCAATTGTCATATCTCCTGCAATTCCAGAGTTCATTTCAAAATATAAATCCATTTACTTCTCCTCAATTAATTTATTAATTTGACAAGCATTATAAGCTGCACTATAACCATTGTCTATATTTACAACATTTACACCTTCTGCACATGTATTTAACATAGTAAGTAGAGCAGAAAGCCCTTCAAAATTTGCTCCATATCCTATAGATGTTGGTACAGCTATAATCGGTTTATTTACTAAACCACCTATTACAGTTGGAAGTGCTCCTTCCATACCTGCTATAGCAATGATTACATTTGCTTTTGCTATTTCATCAATTTTTGAAGTTAGCCTATGAAGACCCGAAACTCCAACATCATAAAATTTACTAACATTTGCTCCAAAAAACTCAGCTGTTATTCTTGCTTCTTCTGCTACTTTTAAATCAGCAGTGCCTCCAGTACAAATGGCAACATTTCCAACTTTTGGACTTTGATCATAAATTAGGGAAATTATTCTGCCAGTAGGATCATATGTCACTTCTGGTACAAGTTCTAGCACTTTTTCATATTGGCTAGGAGTTGCTCTTGTCCCTATTACTGATTCTTTACGATCACTAAAAGACTTATAAATTTGTGCAAGGGCAAAGTCTTCTTTGCCCTCACAAAATATAGTCTCTCCAAAACCGCGGCGTTCTTTTCTTTGAAAGTCTAATTTTGCAAAGTCTAAATCTTTATAGTTAAAATCTTTTAAATAATCTAGACCCTCATTTATAGATATTTCTTCATTTTTTATTTTTTCTAAAAATTCTTTATTGTTCATTAGCTAACCATGGATTTACTTCTGTCTTCAAATCATCATCTACAACTTCATCCATAGAACCAGATCTATATCCCTCTAGGTCTATATTTACATATTTAAATCCTAAATCTTTAAATTTTTTAACAATATCATCAGCATGCTCAAATACTTGACCTAGTTTATCTTTTTCTACTTCTATTCTTGTATTGTCTCCATAAACTCTAACTCTATTTACATCAAATCCTAAACTTTCTAGATAGCTTTCTCCTTCTTCAATCATAGGGAATTTATCTATATCAATTCTTGTATTGTATGGAAATCTTGTTGCCATACATGGTTTTGATGGTTTTTTGTGGGTTTCTATAGCTAGTTCTTTGGAATAAGCACGTACTTCTGCTTTGCTAAGTCCAGCTTCATATAGTGGTGATCTTGCTCCAAGATCTTTTAAAGCTTTAATACCTGGTCTAAATACTTGATAGTCATCTAAATTCGTACCATCTACTACATATCCATAGCCAAGTTCATCTTTTAATTTAAAGCAATTTTCAAAAAGCCCCCCCTTGCAATGATAGCATCTGTAATTTACGTTATTAAGTAATTTCTCATTATCCATGATGCTTACATTTGCAATGTGAAGTTCTACATCAATTTCTTTAGCTAATCTTACACATTCATCTAGCTCATCTTTAGGAGAGAACTCTGTTACAAAAGTCATTGCTACTACATCATCTTTGTTTTCTCTAAGTTCTGATGCTAGTTTTAAGATAAGTGTACTATCTACACCACCAGAAAATGCTAAAACAAATTTTTCTTTTAGCAAATCTTTTATTATATTATCAAGCTTTTCTTTTTTTTCAGTACTAATGCTTGTTACTGTACTTTCCATAAAAAAATCCTTCCTTTATATTAAGCTTCAATTACAAATAAATTTGTAGCATTATTGACATTTTACAATAATATTTTATCATAGTTTAAATAATTTACATAACTATAAATGAATACTAATGGTTAATTATGCAGCTATTAAGGATTTTTTATAAATAGCAAATATCAAATAAAAAGGCTGATTCTACAAATTTAAGTGCAAAATCAGCCTAATAATGTGAATCAAGTTTTGATAAAATATTTATTTTTAATATTTTAATTTAGAGCACTTGTCAAGCTCATTTATAAAAACCTTTTAGTTATTAATTAGTTATTTAAAGCGCGGTCAACGTTTCTAATAAAGTCTTGAGTATTTGTTACCATTGAAACTGCTGTTACAGTACCTCTATCTGAAAGTTTGTTTACAGCAAATTCTTGGATATCTACTGTGTACATATAAACTGGTCTTACTTCACCATCAAATTCGTTGTATGATGGAGTCATATTACCTGTTGCAATTGTAAATAGGATTGCTGAAAGCATGATCATTGTAGATGTTTTTCTTGAGTGAACTCTCATTGCATTTTGTGCATCGTAAACGTTGTTGATTGTTTCTGGAAGTCCTAATCTATCACGGATTGTTCCTGAGATTACAAAGTCAACGTCGTTATCGATACAAGCTTTGATAAATCCATCTTTAACTTGACCAGATTCTACAAGTGCTTTTGTTGAACCATATTTACGAGCTAAATTTATTGTTTCAAATAAATTTCTTGTTGTATTTTGTTCTTTTTCAAAGTGTTCTTGACCCCAGCTTGTGCCATATAATCCACGTTCAAGGTCAAATGCAGCTGTCTCTGTACCACAGAAAATAGCATTGATATATCCATTTTCTACAAGTCTTTGTAAAGCAGCTCTAGCATCTCTATCTAATGCAATAGCAGAACCTACAACTATTGTTACATAGCCATTGTGTTCTTTTTCATATTTTAAAACTTCATATAAGTTATCATAATCCATTGAGAAAGCTGTTTCTCTAGAACGTCCTGCACGGAAAGCAAATGTATCTTTGTGATCTCCAGCTTCAAGGAATCCTTGTGTCCATACATAAATACCTTCTGATGCATCTTCTGTACGTCCTATAGCAACTTTATCACCTTTTTTAAGGTTTCTAAATTCTACTATATCAACACTTTCTTTACCTGGTGTATCATCTACTACACAAACAGTATCCATTCTTGATTCTGTTGCAAGTACCCATTTATCATTAACTTTAAAATATTCTGGATAAACAGATAAAGCATGGTAATGACGAGGGCTAAGTCCGTCTTCTTTTACTTCTTCAAGTTTAACATTTGGTGCTTCTTTTAAGAAATCTTGATCAAAATCAGGATGATGATATTGTGGCATTTCAAATTTCATCTTATAATTCCTCCTTGCTTTGTTGTTGGTCTCCTGTGATTTCTACATTTGCAGTTTCAGGAATTTCCATATCTTCAGACATTACTCCTTGTGCTGGAGAAACTAATGCTTTTTCACAATTTACTACGAAGTCTTGTACGTTTGTAACCATTGGAACAAAGCCCATGTATTCTCTTGCAGCACCAACTTTATGAACTACATTTTCTGTAACATCTATTGAGTATAGGTATACTGGTGAAACTGTTCCATCATCTCTTTTAATGTAGCTAGATGTCATGTTTGCAACTGATACACTATGAAGCATTGTAGCTATACAAATAACCATTGTTGCTTTATCTAGTTGTTCTTTTGTTGCATCTAAAGCGTCATCTGTATCCCCGTGTACTTCTGGAAGTGGACCGTCGTCTCTGATTGATCCTGAAAGTACAAATGGAATGTCCATATCAGAAAGTGTTTTGATGATACCATCTTTTACATTTCCACCAGCAATAAATTCTTTGATAGAACCTGTTGTTCTTACTTCATTAAGTAAGTCTAAGTGGTTATAGTGACCCATTGGTTGGTTTTCTTGTGTGTAGATATTTTGTCCTAATGCTGTTTGTAGGAATCCACCTTCAAGGTCGTGTGTACACATAGCATTTCCAGCTAGTAGGCAATTAATATATCCATTTTCAGCAAGTTTGTTTAACGCATTTCTTGTATCATAGTCGAATACAACACTTGGTCCTAGTACCCAAACAATATAACCATCTTCGCTATCACGTTCATGTTCCATTAAATCAAATAATTTATCATAATCATATGAGAATGATGTTTCTACTGATTTTCCTGGTGTAGAATAAACTGATTCTGGGAATGCATCCTTATTTACGAAAATTCCACTAGCTACTTCATCTTCGCCGCCTAAAACTACTTGATCCCCTTCTTTTAAGTTTCTAATTTCTTTTACAACTACATCATCACCATCAACTACTGCTACACAGTTAATAGAGTTATGATCTGGTAATATCCATTCTCCATCTTTCTTGTAGTAAGTTGGCATATAAGTTGTTAAATAAAAATCATCTGGTGCTACACCGTCTTTTTCAACTTTACCTAGTTTTACATCTTGTGCGTTTTTGAACTTTTCATCTGAAAAGTCTGGACAAACATATTCTGGTGCTTGAAAACTCATATTTACCTCCAATTTTTTTCTTTTGCTGTCAGTTCTAGTTTTTCATCTTCAAATTTTAGTTTTAACTCTAATGGATTATCTGACTTTTCTTCTAAAATCTTCTTAGAAATTTCTAGATATATTTCTTGTTCGATAAATTTTTTGATGTCTCGAATATCCATATCGTATTTGACTGCAAAGGCTGATAGATTTTTTATAAAATTATCCTCAAATAAAAGCTCGATACGGTTTTCTTTTAAATCATCTGTTAATTTGTCTAAATTAATCTTTATCAACTTATCTATAGAATCTTTTTCTAGTTCTCTAAGATAAAAAACATAATCCACTACATTATTTATACCCGAGATATTGTTTTCTAAATTATTATTTTCTTCAGAAGTAGTTAAAAAAATCATTGTATTTTTTAAATCGATGTCGCGACCCTTGTTATCCTTTAGCTTTCCTTCGCTAAGTATTTGCGAAACTAAGCTTTGAATTTCTACATTCGCTTTTTCGATATTATTAAATACTACAACGCTATATGGTTTTGTTCTTATAGCTTCAGTAAGCACACCGCCTACTTCATATCCGACATATCCAGGAGGAGCTCCTATTAGCTTGGTTACTGCTGATTTTTCGGTAAATTCTCCCATATCAAATCTTAACAAGCTGCTTTCTCCATCAAACAAATACTTTGAAACTAGCTCTGCTATATAACTTTTACCAGCGCCGCTACCGCCTATTAAAAAACTACCAATTGGTTTTGTTCTTTCAAACAAACCTCCTTCTGAAATTAGATAGGTATCTATGATTTTATCAATCATATAATCATTACCTACAAATTCATCTTTCATTTTTCCTCTAATTTCATCTAGGTTTTCAAGTTTATTTAATTGTAGTTTTACCTTAGGCATTCCTGATAATTTGGAAACTATCTCTTTTACTTCAGAACTTGTTACACTAGTACTTAGCGGATAATAAGCTTCTTTGTCATTTAATTTAGAAAGTTTACCCTCCACTAGCTTTTTAGACTTCATTTTTTCATCTAATTCATCGATATTATGCTCATTTTGAGCCATTTCGATGTCAGCTATTATTCCTTCAAGTTCTTTTTCATAAAGTAAAATTTGCTCTTGTCTTTCTTTTTCTTTTTCGTATAACTGAGTTTTTTCTTCTAAAGTAGCCTTTAGATCTTCAATTTCTTTTTCTTTTTCTAGGACTCTATCACGTGAAATGTTGTCTGTTTCATCCATTAAGGCAATTTTTTCAGTTTCAGCTTGGATTAATGCACGGTTTAAATTGTCTATCTCAACAGGCTTTTGATCTTTGGTCATTCGTGTTAATGCACAAGCTTCATCTATTACATCTATGGCAACATCTGGTAATTTTCTGTAAGATAAAAATCTTTTTGATAATTTTACTGCATCTACAAGAGCAGCATCAGAAATTTTTACCATATGATGTTTTTCATATTTACTTTTTATGCCTCGTAATATTGATATTGATGTTTCAACGCTTGGCTCATCTACAATAATTTTTTGGAATCTTCTATCCAATGCACCGTCTTTTTCTATATACTTTTTGTATTCTTCTATAGTTGTTGCACCTATTATTAAAATCTCGCCACGAGCAAGCATTGGTTTTAGGATATTTGCAGTATCCATGGTTCCAGAAGTATTTCCAGCTCCAATTATATTGTGGATTTCATCTATAAATAAAATGATCTTTCCATCTGAATCTTTTACAGTTTCAAGGATTTTCTTTAATCTATCTTCAAAATCTCCCCTAAATTTTGTACCTGCTACAAGAGAAGTCATATCTAAGGAGAAAACTATCCTGTTTTTTAAATTGTCAGGAACATCGCCTTTTACAATTCTTTGGACAATACCTTCCACAATGGCAGTTTTACCAACTCCAGCTTCTCCGATTAATATCGGATTATTTTTTATTCTACGGGATAACACACGAATAGAACTTCGAGTTTCTTCTCCCCTACCAATTACTGGATCAAGTTTGCCCTCAATAGCTTCTTTTGTAAGATTTCGTCCATATTTTTCAAGACTTGCAATAGTTTCTTTGGCTATACCATTTAAAAATTGTTCATTAAATTTTCTTGAAACAAATTGCATAAAGTTTTCATAATCAAGATCATGTTTTCCTAAAATTTTTGAACTTGTAGTCTCAGTTTCTTTTAGCAAAGCCAAGAAAATATGATCTAAATTTATTTTTTCTTCAAATAAATTTCTACAAAGTTCCTCAGCTACTAATAAAACTTTTTGATACGATCTACTTACATAAAGATTTGAAACACCCTTTGCACTTCTAATCCTAGTCAATGCATTTTCCACGTCATCTTTTAGTTGTTGGAAATTAACTGATGATTCTTTTAAAAACTCTTCTATTTGATTGTTAGGATTTTGTAAAATTGCATATAATAAATGCAAATCTGTCACTTCAGAATTGCCATATCTTATTGCAATTTTATTTGCATGATTAATAACATCAACTGCTGCTTGCGAGTACTTTTTTATATCCATTAAGTTAATTACCTCCAAATGCCATGAAAAATATCAAAATTTTTCTTAGATTAAAATTTAACGATAGATAAATATTTATCTATTCCATATGAATTTTTACCCATTAATAAAAATATTTCTCAGGTATAGAAACAAATTGACTCGGCAGAAACCAAATTATATGTTTTTTATAGTAATTCCTAGCTATTATTTATAAACTAAATAAATCCCAAACCTTATTTAATATGTAAGTTTGGGGTTTGAGTGTATATTAAATCTATATTTTAAGTAAAAATCACTTTAAAATACTGTATTTCCCACTTCTTGTAGAATGATTTTGGCTTTTGCCTATATGTAGTATAACATAAAATAAAACGATTTCCAATATTTTTTATCTAATTTGCTAAAAAAACTAAAAACTTCGTAATTTTTTTATCAATATTAGAAAGACTAGGACATTTACAAATTATTTGTACAATTCGTCCCATTATCTCCTATCACAGAGTTTACTATAAGTAAGCAGTTAAAAATAATGATAATATGAAAGATTATAATAAAGTATAGTGCTCTACCAAAGAAAATAATAAAAATACGAATGAATTACTAAGATAATACTATCTAATAAAACAGATTTAGTAAAAATAAACAATGAAGAATTGAATAAAAAATTTAGTGAAGCTAAATAATAGACTAAGAAAACGGTTAGAATATCAAACTTCATTTGATTTATTTACACACGAGCTTATTTTGCTTTAGGTGTCAAAGTATTATTTTTCATTCATCATATAAAACGCTTTTTTATAAGCTATAAATCTCAAATAAATCTTCTCATTTTGTGTAAAGATATGATAAAATGATGATAAATATATTTATATTTGAACAAGAGTTCTATAAAATAAGTTGTTTTAAAGGAGAAAAAATGTCGAGTAAAAGAGCTATAAATGTTTATTCTGAAATAGGCAAGTTAAGATCAGTTTTGTTGCATAGACCTGGAAGAGAAATCGAAAATTTAACTCCAGATGCTTTAGATAGACTGCTTTTTGATGATATTCCGTTTCTAGATATCGCGACTTATGAACATGATGCATTTGCAAAAATTTTAATAGATAATGGTATAGAAGTCTTATATCTAGAAGATCTTGCAGCAGAAGCTATAACTGATAAAAAAATAAAAAATGAATTTGTAGATGAATTTATAAAAGAAGCCAATATACACGGAAATATTCGCAAAAAACTCGTAAAAGACTTTCTAATGAACATCGATACCAATAAAAATATGGTCTTAAATATGATGGAAGGCATCAAAAAAGTTAATATTCCAAACTATAGTGAAACAAGTTTATCAGATATGGTAGAAGCTTCTAATCCATTTATCTCCGATGCTCTTCCAAATTTATATTTTACTAGAGATCCTGCAGCAAATATTGGACATGGTGTATCTTTAAATAGGATGAGAAATGAAACTAGACAAAGAGAAACAATCTTTGCCAAATATATTTTAAAATATCACCCACGATTCAAAGATGCTGAAATTCCTTTATGGTATAACAGGGATGATACAAGTGTAATTGAAGGTGGAGATGAACTTATCCTATCTAAAGAAGTGTTGGCCATAGGTATATCTGAGAGAACTGATGCACCTTCTATAGAAAAGCTTGCAGAAAGAATATTCGCAAATAATGAATATTTTAAGAAAATTTTAGCCTTACAAATACCAAATAAAAGAGCATTTATGCATTTAGATACTGTATTTACAATGCTAGATTATGATAAATTTACCATACATCCAGAAATAGAAGGACCTTTAACAGTATATTCTTTAACAAAATCTAAAGAAAATGATATAAAAATAAAAAAAGAGAGCTTAGAATTAGATAAGATATTAGAAGAAGCATTAGGGCTTGATAAAGTTACTCTGATAAGATGTGGAGGAAATGATCCAATAGCAGGTGCACGTGAGCAGTGGAGTGATGGAGCTAATACACTTGCAATAGCTCCTGGAGAAGTTATCGTATATTCTAGGAATAAAGTAACAAATAGGCTTTTAGAGGATAATGGTATAAAGGTCCACGTCATTCCATCAAGTGAACTTTCCCGAGGTAGAGGTGGTCCTAGATGTATGTCAATGCCTTTGTGGAGGGATGATATATAAATATAATTAAAGTTATATCAAAGACTCTTAGAAATAATAAATGACGTTCATATTCTATAATTTATCAAATAAATAAAATAACTTAATCTTAGTCAACCAAATAAAATCAAGTCCCCAAACCCTAATAGTTTGGGGACTTTTTACCATCTCATTATCTAGGAATTAAATTTAAAGATAGCTATATTCTAAATAAATTATGTATTACTATCTTATTTAATATAGTAAAATAAAAAACTACCCTATTCAAGTTAGTTTTTAGTCCAACTTAATAGGGTAAGCTTCTAAATAGTTTCATTTCTTAGGTTCTATTTTTTTATACTTCATGTAAGCATTTGCTCCCATAAATATTGATACTATTAAAATCAAACACCAAAATGGACGATTTTTTTGATATTGTAAGTAAGTTATCACCAGTAATAAAACTGCTGTTATTACACTTGTTAGAAACTCTAACTGTTCTAAATTCTTTTTATCCATATTAGATAACTTGGTCTAGAG
>QWCQ01000750.1_pt1 | contig 17524 bp, 14 predicted proteins | sample 1972701 | NCBI WGS metagenome assembly QWCQ01 (sample SAMN09866704, study PRJNA288562) | Human gut metagenome isolate pre4_stool, whole genome shotgun sequencing... | reverse complement strand
CATGAACCACTTTCACGGAACGGCGTCGCTGGGTTTGCTCACCAGTAGGGTGCAGTTGGAAGGGCCTATCGTAAAGAATCGCACATCGTTCAACTTCTCTGCACGCACCACCTACATCAACTGGGTGTTGCAACCGTTTATGAAGAGCGACGAGAAGTTTGGCTATCAATTCTACGACCTTCACTTCAAGCTCAACCACCGCTTCTCGCACACGGATCGGTTGTATCTGAGTGTGTATCGGGGACACGACATGATGAAAGAGGACTACAAAGACCGCTACAGCTCATCCAGCTTCGAAATCAATTCTGCCTACGGTGACGACATCAACTGGGGAAACACCATCGCCTCACTGCGATGGAACCACATCTTCAGTAACAACCTCTTTGCCAACATCACGGCGGCCTATAACCATTACAACATGCACCTGGATAGCTACGATCACTCATGGCGTACCTATGTACTTGAGAAGAACAGCGCCAGCTACCGGTCGAAAATACGTGACTGGTCGGCAGCCATCGACTTTGATTACGAGCCGCTTCCCTCACATAGAATCAAGTTCGGGTCGTCCTACACCTATCATACCTTCAGCCCTGAGACCTCTGGAAGCAGCTTCACGGAAGAGGGAAAGGATGGAAAGGTGAACAGATCGGGCGAGTATTCTTCCCCCAGCAATCCCATCTACGCACACGAGGCCTTGGCTTATGCCGAAGACGATTGGCGGATTCTGCCATCTCTTACCCTCAATGCGGGTGGGTCTGTATCGATGTTCCATGTCAGAAACAAGTCGTACCTCACGTTTCAACCGCGTGTTTCGCTGCGCTGGCAAGCCCTGTCCGACGTGGCACTGAAGGCATCGTACAGCGAGATGTCGCAATATATCCACCTGCTCACCTCAATGCCCATTGCCCTTCCCACCGACTTGTGGGTTCCTATCACCGACAACATCAAACCAGAAAGGTCAAGACAATATAGTGTTGGCGCCTACTACACGGGCTGGAAAGGATGGGAATTGTCGGCGGAAAGCTATTACAAGCAGCTCGACAACGTGCTGGAATACAAGGACGGCATGAGTTTTATGGGATTCTCAGGCAACTGGGAACGTCTGGTCAGCATGGGTGAGGGACGTTCAAAAGGCATCGAACTGATGTTGCGACGCACCACAGGACGTGCAACTGGCTGGCTATCTTACACGCTTTCCAAGAGCGACCGCAAGTTCAGTGAGGACAGTGGCGTGAATGGTGGAGAGCGATTCCCTTTCACCTACGACAGGCGGCACAACGTGAATATGGTGGCAAACTGGAAGATGACCAAGCGCATTGACTTGGATGCGACATGGTCGTTCTACTCTGGAGCAACCGCAACGATATCCTTGCAGAGAGGATACGAGATGACTCCCGAAAGCATCGGAGAGAGTAGTTATGTATCAAGCCGCAACAATTACAGGCTTCCGCCTACGCACCTGCTCTGCTTAGGCATCAACTTCCGCAAGACATTGAAACGAGGCGTTGAGCGAACATGGAACGTCAGCGTGTACAACGCCTACAATGCGATGAACCCAAACTTCATACTGAGAAAGACTGACGAGTACGGAAGGGAAGTGCCGAACAAGCTGTCCAAATACACGTTGCTGCCCTGTCTGCCGTCGTTCACCCTCACTTATAAATTCTAATGACAATGAACAGAATGAAAACTTACCTATATTGTTGCCTCTCAGTTATGCTCTTCGGTCTGTCAGCATGCGAGAACGAGTTGGAACTTGACACAAAGACGGCCAGCAAGCAACTGTCGGTGAACGGATTCATCAATGCCGACAGCACCATCAACAGGCTATTGGTGTCGTTCACGGGCATTGACCGTCCTACGATTGTCACCGATGCTACCATCAAAATATCAGTCAACGGGAGCTTGCGCGAGACTGTTCATGAGCTTCCAGCGGGTTCGGAACAATATATCATCCATGGCCGCTTCAACCCAGGTGACCATGTGCGCATCGAGGTGTCTACACCTGATAACAACTATCAGGCTACTATAGAGGAAACGGTGCCGCAACCCATTGACAAGATTGAGCGCATCAGCACCGAGTTTGTCAAGGATGTAAGCTATGTGGACGAATATGAAATGGCGCGGGTAGACGACTTACAAAAAATCAATCTCTCATTTCAAGACAACGGACAGCGAGCCGATTATTACCGTCTGACGCTGGCTGGATACCAGACTATCATGAACACACAGTTTAACTACACGCTGCGAAGAAAAGAGCCCACCTATCGATATTTCGTCAGCGACATGGGCAGTTCGTACATTGCCACGGGCGACCCAATCATCATGGAAGGCAGGGTATGCACACCTTCAACCGACATGGGCTTTGCCTCACCCAACAATGTGGTGAACCAGATGGGCGTCTTCAACGACCTTTTGTTCAACGGACAGGAATGTTCCATCAGCGTATATTCCAAACTATACCTATTCAATAGGATGTCTGATCCAGATATGAAGACATCACTTGACCTGGTAGCAACCATCTCATCGTATACATCAGCGGCCTATTACTATCTGAAAGCCATGAATTTGAAGAAGTCAACGTATTATAGTGACTACAACGATTTGACCGGTCCCATCAAGATGCCGTCCAATGTTAAGGGCGGAACAGGCTTGGTAGGATTCTACACATCGAAGTCAATACCGGTTCATGTCTACGGAACTGATCGATATCCGCACCTCTACGAGTGATAGGATAGGAAGCCAAAACATGCGAAATGCCGTGTATCAATATCACAATCGGGGTATTGATACACGGCATTTTCGTAAGAATACACTTGTTATTCTACCAGTTTCTCGCACAACCTACGTTGCAACACACGGGCATCGAGGACAGACATCTCGCTGCTCATCACGGCAAATGCCAAGTCGTGTCCGTTACTTCCACGGCAATATCCCGCCAATGAACTGATGCCATAAGGATGCGACAGGGTACCCGTTTTAGCGTGTATTTTGCCCCGTGTCTTGGGACCTGCCATCTCATGTGCCAACGAACCATCAACGCCAGCTATCGCAAGGTTTTGCATAAGCATCGTGTGAATACTCTTATCCTTATAGCCATACACGAGAATCGCCGTCAATGCTTGGGGAGAAAGATGATTGTAGGTACACAAACCACACCCATCGTGTACAACCAATGAGGTGTCGGTCATGCCGAGATCTTCCCTTAAAAACTTTCTAAGATATTCTACCCCCGTAGCTGTTGGGTCGGCTTGTGTGTTAATACGGTGTCCAATGGTGTACAGCAGTGCGGTGGACTGGGTGTTGGAACTGTTCTTCCACATGCGCTTAACAATGCGATGAATGGGGGTACCGTATCTGTAAATAGCCTTTGAACCAGCAGGCATCGTACCCAACACCACCTGACTGTCAGCGAAAGCGATACCCTGAGTGCGCATCACACTCTTCAAACTCTTCATCACCCGAGGCGCACCTTTGTAAAACAAGCCATATCGACTGAAAGATAAATCCCAAGGATACCAATGCTCTTCGCTTTTCACAGGTTCCTGTATCACGAGATCCACATAGATCTTGCCATTCACTCTGTTGATTCCTCTCTTCTTTGCAGCCTGCCCAAATCGTACAAGCTCCTGTTCGTTGAGCTGTGGATCCAGGCTTCCCTTGAAGGTTAGGTCGCCTTGAAGGACACCATCAGACACCTTTCCCCGCTGATACAAGCCCGTAATATACAGATAATCGCTGCCCAAGAGGTGTAGACCTGCCACGCCACTAAGCAACTTCAAGCACGAGGCCGAAGGTTGTGACATGGTTTCTTGGTAGCCATATACGGGCTTGTCCGCAGTAAGGTCGTACACATGAAAGGCAAATTTACCCTGCACTCTGGGGCCTTGTGCGAACGTTGCCAAGCGCGAACGCAGGCTATCGTCAATCGCTATATCAGTTTTCTTTTCTTTTGTTTCTTTCTGATGCTTATCGCTACAAGCCGTAATCAGCAGCGCAACACTCATCAAAATCATCAATGGAGTTGGCGCAACCGCCATCGTTCTTAAGATTTTCCTCATAGGCTGCAAAGTTAATCATTTCTTTCCTAAACAACTTATCACAAAGGAAAGAATGAAAACCGCCCAGGTACTCATCTACTCAAACGTGATTTCACCGAAGAAATCGGGACGATGGAAATCGGGCTTCTCGATGTTGATAGGGTTCCATGATAGGAAATGCGGCTTCTTCAAGGCATCACCACATTTGTAGAAGTTGGCGCGGATGGTCTTCCCACTCAGGGATTTGATGTCATGCATGAAGAAAGTCTTGAGCGGAATGATGAAAGCCATCTGCCAATCATAAGGCCCTTTGAGTTCTTCAAAAGGTCGACGGCCAAGCGATGACCAGCGATCAACCTGGTCCAATACCGTCTGAGGAGCTAACGTTCTGCCTTCTCTTCCTTTGCCACATCCCACCAAGATGGTTCCTCCACAATTGCATTCTATATTATAATAGGTGCCATCATCGGCAGGTTGTGAGAAAAATTCGCAACAGGAGTCCTCCCAAACATGCCCATTATCCTGAGGAGCCGCCGCGCGAATGGAGTCCTCTTTCACACGAAAGTGCAAGAAGATAGCACGGTCACTATAAGCAATCCGAAAGACTACCTGTGGCGTATAGGGATATTTCTCGGCCCAGTTGGCTTGATTAATCACATGATATTCTACCCCCTCTTCATCCATCATAGAAGGAATGATGGCTGCGGCATAAGGATGCTGCTTGAGTTTCTTAACTGTTAGTTTTTCCATGACAGATTTATTGATTCAGACAAGTACGGATGAAGGACACCATTTCGGGTTCATGAGCGCAAACACGACGGAACAAACACAACTGATTCTGCGCGCGCACCAAATTATGCTTGTCGTAGTTAATTTTATAATAGGTGTCGCCATTGATGTAATCGGCCAGGAACCTCACGCACTGCATGTACGGAAAGAGTTTGGCGGCATACGGCAGATTCTCTATTTCGATGGGTTCCAAGAAGTCTTGAGCCGACTCAAGATAGCCTCTCGTGAACGCCTCAAAGATGTCCATCCTAAAGTCTATTTGGTCAAACTCTTTTGAATCTTCGGCAACGGTATTGGCACCTGTGCGCAGGAAATCGCCGTAGTCGGAGAACACGAAGCTGGGCATCACTGTATCCAAGTCGATGACACACAGCACCTTTCCATCCTGGTCGAACATCATGTTGTTCACCTTGGTGTCACAATGACAGATGCGTTTCTTCAATTTTCCCTCGCGATACAAGCGTTCGGCCTTGCACATCTCCTCGGCATACTGCTCCAGTTCGTCCAAGATGGGCTGCACCTCAGCCACTCTCCCCACCTTATCTTCGGCTACGGCCTCGCGCAATTGGCGCATACGCAGCTCCATGTTGTGGAAATCGGGAATGGTTTCGCCCAACTGTTCAGGCACGTCTACCAGCATCGACTCGAAGTTTCCAAAGGCCTTACCGGCATGATAAGAGTATTCGGGATTGACGGTTTCATAGGTTTTGGCGTCAGGAATAAACAAAGAGAGCCGCCAATACTGGCTTTCATCATCCTTGTAATAAGTCTTTCCTTCAGGCGTTTGGACAAATCGCAGCACCTTTCTATCCAAGTCATCCTCACCCTTTTCTTCCAGTTTTTGGCGGATATGCGCCGTCACCACCTCTATGTTGCGCTGCAACAGGTCTACATCCGTAAAGATGGCATCGTTGATGCGCTGCAATACATAATCAGGAGTGTCCTGACCTTGTGTCACCACTCGATAGGTATCGTTAATCAGTCCATTGCCCAAAGGCAATATGCGGTCTACCGTCCCCACGGTTTCAAAGTGAGAAACTATCTGTTTAAGTTGTTCATTTTCCATGAATCTTGTTGTTTGAGAATTGATTTTTTCAAGAGATACGGCGCGTTTCAAGACCGATCCATTGTCTCCTGTTCATGATTGTAATAGATACCGCAAAAATAAAGAATTATTCTCAAACGACAAAATGCGATGGCTAAGAAGATGCCTGTTGCATCTTATGGAGCCACTTACCGCTGAGCAATCGGTACAAGAAAATGCAGCCCCGGAAGGCCAGTTCAATAGCCATGGCCGTCCAAACGCCCGCCAGTCCATACTGAGGAGCCAGCATAGCGGCCAAGGTAAGGCGCACACACCACATGGCCAGCAGGTTCATCATGGCGGGTTTCAGGGTATCACCAGCGCCAACACACACACTGTAAACAACGATGGCAGCGGCGAAGAAGGGTTCGGCGAAGGCCTCGATGCGCAAGCTCTGGATGCCCAGCACGCGGATTTCTTCCACCGGTGTGAGCACACCAATCATCTCCGGAGCGAAGATGTACATCAGTATACCCATGAAAGCCATGACGCCCATGCCAAGCCACACCGTCATGTGGGCGAAGCTCTTGCAGATGTCATAGCGCCTGGCACCCGCACTCTGTCCCACCAACGTGGTTGCCGCTTCACCAATACCGTATCCCGGCATGTAGCAAAGGCTCTCGGCGGTGATGGCGAAGGTGTTGGCGGCGATGGACACCTTACCCAAAGGTGCCACGATGATAATGCTTACAATCTGCGCCCCACTCATCAGAATGGATTGCGCAGCCATAGGCGCACCTATCTTCAAGGCGTTCGTGACATAGTTTGACATCCATCTGAATGGGCCCTCGTCTTGCTTCAAAGCCAAAATCTTGTTGCGGAAGATGGCGAAGTAGGCCTGCATCACCGAACCAATGAGGTAGGCAGTAGCGGTTCCAAAAGCTGCTCCCAATACCCCTAAATGCAAGATGTAGATGAAAAAATAATTAAAGCACACGTCCATGATGCACATGCCCACACTCATCATACTGGGTATTTGCATGTTGCCCGAGCATTTGAGCATGGCCCCAGTGAGGTTGGCCAGTTGGATGAAAGGCATGGCTAAAGCAAACACCAGGAAATAGAGCGAGGCATCATGTGCGATGTCTTCCGTTCCGCCCAGCCAATAGGGTAGTGGTTGATAAATAAACAGAGCAATGACCGCAATAACCACACTTAACAGAAGACAACAGATGAGTCCATGCCTGAACACTTGTCGTGCTTTCACAAAGTCGTTGGCTCCGATAAAATGGGCTACCTGCACGGAGAAGCCCATGGATGCCGAGGCGGTGATGCTGCCCAACAACCAGGTAGTACTTTCTACCAAACCAATAGATGCTGAAGGATTGGTTCCTAAATGCCCCACCATCGATGCGTCGATGAAGAACATCAGTACGGTGGTGATTTGGGCAAGAATAGACGGAATACTCAACTGTACAATCAAGTTGAGTTTCTCACCATTCGTCATGACCCTTCCCTCACGAATGCTGGCCAGCAGCGCATCTGTTTTGCTCGTTGAAAACATCTCGTTTAATTCTGTGACAAAGATAGCGCAAGCCGAAGACAAAGGAAGTTTACTTACTTTGTTGAGGCGAAGCTTATCTTATGCAAAGATAGCGCAAGCCGAGTGCAAAGGAAGTTTACTTACTTTGTTGAGGCGCAGCCTATCTTCTGCAAAGGTACGGATTATAATTTGTTTTGGGTGAGATTTTCCAGAAAATCCTTTACGATTACGTTCCATGCGGCAACACATCGTCCAGCGAGGCGGAACGTGATAAATCACGCTCCTACATTGTTCGAAAAAATGACAATAAAATGGAACGTAAGAATGTGAAATATAGAAAAAATCAATAGGCTTATGGTAGGCAAGCGGTCACCATTTGCAGTAAGAAATCCTCATTTTTGCGTCAAAACCATTAGTTTTACCCAATTAGTAGGGTCACTTTGCGATGTAATAGATACCATATTGAGGGGTAAAAGCATGCTTATTGAGCCTTTAGAGCAATGCTTTTGCGCATAAGGGCAGCGAAAACTTATTGAATAGTCCAAAAATAATCCTCAATTTACTGACATTCAACAATTTACAAAACCATCTTATTTTTGGCGTAATTTCGACCAGGCCAGAGGTTGATGATTTAGAAGCAAACTACAGAAGGCTTGTTGTCAAGAATATTTCCAATTCTCATCATCCTTTTCAGGTGCCATTGCCTGCTCAACTACAACGTCGCAGGGGGCATCATCAAACGAGCAGATGGAGAAAACAAGACATAAAAAAAAGCGACTCACCTCTTCAGTGTAATCGCTCCTTGTCATATTGATTTCTTTCTATAATCTCTCAAAAAGGGAAGTATTTTTGTTTCTCTCACGCCCCTCCCGCAGCGTAGCCAGTGCAGCACTTAGCTGCGACTAGGCTTTTCATCCAATCCTAAACAATCTTTTACCTAACCTTCTCCAACGCTTATCGTGTGGTTGGAGCCCTTTACTATTGAAGATTTCTCCTTACTAACAACCTTAATTTTTACCTTAACTAAACCTATTTTCGTCTATCCTAAAACACTTTTACCTTGACTAAACCTATCTTCTGTCTATCCTAAATCTTATTTACCTTGACTAATACCTCTTCTGTGTCTATCCTAAAATCTTTTACCTTAACTAATACCTCTTCAGTGTTATCCTCTGTCAAACCTTCTCTTTACCAACTAATACCTGATATCTTCATCTTTTACCTTTGGGTCTAATACCTATGATATCTCTCAAATTTTCAATTGAATCAATTTGTTTTCGAACGTCTCCCGACATCCTTTTTGTCTCATTGACGTTGCAAAGATACTGCTGTTTCCGCACACAACCAAGAAACAACAGGTGGTTTTTACACAAAAACAGTGTTTCTTGATGTAAATCAAAATGAAATTGATATATCCATATAACGACAAAAGGCCAAGCAAGTCATCCGAATTCGAAGGACTTGCTTGGCCTTTTTAGTTGGTATTCAGCCTATTTCTTGATCCAAGAACCTGACACTGCACCTGCTCGGGTAGGAGCCTTGGGGCGATAATAACCCGCCAAACCGATATCGAAAATCAGCGTTGAATAGCCGGGGATTTCGCTTTTGGGAGCTTTCTCCGTACCATAGCCCAATTTATAAGGTATGTAAACCTCCCAACGGTCACCAACAGACATGTGCAACAGAGCCGTGGTAAAGCCGTCGACAAGTCCACTCACCGCAAATTTGGCAGGATTCATAGTCTGCGGATTGTACGCACCCGAATAGCTGCGGTCGAACAAATAACCTGCCGTATAGGTGGCTGAGGGGATGAGGCGGCCACGATAGTTCACCATCACTGAATCGGTGTACAGCGGACTGCCAGAGGTACTGTTGCCACGTTCCAACACATGCACGATGATATAATTGTTCAAATCGGCATGAAAGTTCTGTCCGTCGGCTGGCAACGACCAGTTGCGAATGATCTTCCAGTTCTGGTCGCCCTTCGCAATTCGCTCTTGCGTGGCGGCATGAAGCTGTGCGAAATAGGTTTCGTTCTTATGTTGCCAGTCGGCAAACTCTTCCACCTCGCCGCTGTCTTCGCTACACGATGCCATCGTGAAGACAGCCATCATGAGCAGGAGAAGGTAGCATATTGAATTTTTCTTCATTGTCGTTTCGTTCTAATCTGCCTGTGTGAGCCTTGTATAACTTGCGGGCAGTGGGATTTATTGCATTTTCTTTAACAAGCTGGTAATACTTACCTTTTCTTCTATCACCGAGCACAACTCGCTGATGTCCACGCGCTGCTGTTCCATGGTGTCACGATGGCGCAGCGTCACCTTGTTGTCTTTCAGCGTGTCAAAGTCAACCGTCACGCAATAAGGTGTGCCAACCGCATCCTGACGGCGATAACGTTTACCGATAGAATCCTTCTCATCGTAGCTCGTATTGAAGTGGAACTTGAGCAAGTCTACTATCTCGCGCGCCTTCTCGGGCAAGCCCTCCTTACGCACCAAAGGCATCACCGCACACTTCACCGGTGCCAATGCTGCTGGCAAACGAAGCACAACACGCTTCTCACCGTTATCTAATTCTTCTTCCTGATAGCTGTGGCACATCACGGAGAGGAACATGCGGTCTACGCCAATAGAGGTCTCGATGACGTAAGGCACATAGCTCTCGCTGGTCTCTGGGTCGAAATATTTCAGATTCTTGCCACTGAACTTCTCGTGTTGCGACAAGTCGAAGTTGGTACGCGAGTGTATGCCTTCCACCTCTTTGAATCCAAATGGCATCTTGAACTCGATGTCGGTGGCTGCATTGGCATAGTGAGCCAGCTTCTCATGGTCGTGGAAACGATAGTTTTCCGCGCCAAAGCCCAGTGCCTGGTGCCACGCCATGCGTGTTTGTTTCCATTGCTTGAACCACTCCAACTCGGTGCCTGGCTTCACGAAGAACTGCATCTCCATTTGCTCGAACTCGCGCATGCGGAAGATAAACTGGCGCGCCACAATCTCGTTGCGGAAAGCTTTGCCAATTTGTGCGATACCAAAAGGCAGCTTCATGCGCCCTGTTTTCTGCACGTTGAGATAGTTCACAAAGATGCCTTGCGCCGTCTCTGGTCGCAGATATATCTTATTGGTAGCGTCCGAGAGCGAGCCCATTTCGGTGGAGAACATCAGGTTAAACTGGCGAACGTCGGTCCAGTTCTTGGTGCCACTGATGGGGTCTACGATGCCTTCATCCACGATAATCTGTTTCAGTTCTGCCAAATCGGGACCTTGCATGGCCTGTGTATAACGCTCGTGCAAGGCATCACGCTTGGCCTGATGGTCGAGTACACGCTGGTTGGTGGCCTTGAACTTGGCCTCATCAAAAGCATCACCAAACCGCTTGGCAGCCTTAGCCACCTCCTTATCAATCTTTTCTTCGTACTTAGCAATCTGATCCTCTATCAGCACATCGGCCCGATAGCGCTTCTTCGAGTCGCGGTTGTCTATCAAAGGGTCGTTGAAAGCGTCCACGTGCCCGCTGGCTTTCCAGATGGTGGGATGCATGAAGATGGCCGAATCGATGCCCACAATGTTGTCGTGCAGCAGCACCATGCTCTTCCACCAATATTCTTTGATGTTCTTTTTCAGCTCAACACCATTCTGTCCATAGTCGTAAACGGCTGCCAAACCATCGTATATATCACTGCTGGGGAACACAAAACCGTATTCCTTGCAGTGGCTCACAATCTTTTTGAAAACATCTTCTTGTGCCATATCTATTTCTATTTATGATTCTATAACGTCTGGCAAAGGTACTGATTATTTTCGAGTAAGCGGACATCTCGCCTGTAATTCTTTGTGTTTCGTGTCATTTTAAGCATGTTTCTAACAATCATTTTGTATTTTTGTAAGCAAAAAGAATCGTCACATGCAAATACTCCTTTCGTGCGCCAAGGACATGACGGATACCGCTGCCGCCACAGACTTGGGCACCACACAGCCCATCTTTCAGCGAGAAGCCGAGCAAACGGCCATGCAACTCACGAGATACAGCGCTGACGAGCTGGCTGAAATGTTGCACGTCAACCCACAATTGGCGGCGCTCAACAAACTGCGTTATGCTCGTTTCTTAGATCCTAACCCTACTCTTCAGGCCGCATGGGCCTATCACGGCATCGTCTTTAAGAAATTGGATGCCGCCACCATGACAGCTCAGCAACTGCTTTATGCCGAGCGTCACCTGTGGATTACCTCGTTTCTGTACGGATTGCTCCGCCCGCTCAATGGTATCAAAAACTACCGACTGGAAGGTAACGTGCGGCTGCCCGAATATGACGACCAAACGATGTTTGACTTTTGGAAGCCGCGTCTGACCGATGTTCTCATCCAATCGGTTCTCGATGATGACGGCATCTTGCTGAACTTGGCGAGCGGGGAGATGAAGAATCTATTCGATTGGAAACGCATCCGAAAGGCAGTGCGCATCATTGAGCCGGCCTTCAAGGTACGCAATGGTGACAAACTGCGCACCATCGTGGTATACACTAAAATGTGTCGGGGAGCCATGGCGCGCCATGTCATCGTGCAACAAGCGCACAACCTCGACGCACTCAAAGCGTTTGAATATGAAGGATTTGCATACGATGAACAAGAGAGCAGAGGCGATCATTGGGTGTTCACCATGCTTTAAGGCCAACCATGCGTGTTTACAACTTGCCGATTGTGCTGACATTTCGGGAGCAAAGCTGACTGACTTTTGCACATTTGGCTTATTTTTCTTACTTTTGCATATTGACTTTTCATCCTCTTTTTAATTCACGACAATGAGCGATAAAACAACAGATATAGACAACCAGGAAACTGAAGACGACGAGTTGCAGACCGACCAGCATTCTGATTACCAACCAGCCGACCGATTTGACGCCTCGGCAGTACATCATTTGAGTGGAATGTACAAGAATTGGTTCTTGGATTATGCCTCGTATGTCATCTTAGAGCGTGCCGTTCCACACATAGAGGACGGGTTAAAGCCTGTTCAGCGGCGCATTCTACACTCGATGAAGCGCATGGACGATGGGCGTTACAACAAGGTGGCTAACATCGTTGGACACACCATGCAGTTTCATCCCCACGGCGATGCGTCCATCGGAGACGCCTTGGTACAGATGGGACAGAAAGACCTTTTGGTAGACACGCAAGGTAACTGGGGAAACATTCTCACGGGCGACCGCGCCGCCGCACCCCGATACATCGAAGCACGACTGTCGAAATTCGCACTCGACGTGGTGTTCAATCCCAAAACCACCCATTGGCAACTGAGCTATGACGGGCGCAACAAGGAGCCCATCACACTGCCAGCAAAGTTTCCTTTGCTGTTGGCACAGGGTGCGGAAGGTATCGCCGTAGGACTGAGTTCGAAGATTCTTCCACACAACCTGAATGAGATTTGCGAGGCTGCGATACATTATCTCCGAGGCGAAAAGTTCCAACTGTATCCCGACTTCCCCACGGGTGGCAGCATTGACGTGGAGAAATACAACGACGGACAGCGGGGCGGAACGCTGAAAGTGAGGGCCAAGATTGAGAAACTGGACAACAAGACGCTGGTTATCAAGGAGATTCCGTTCAGCAAAACCACCACCACCCTCATCGACTCGATACTGAGAGCGATAGACAAAGGCAAGATCAAGGCCAAGAAAGTGGACGACAATACGGCTGCGGAGGTGGAAATTCAAGTGCATCTGGCACCGGGAGTGAGCAGCGATAAGACCATCGATGCGCTGTATGCTTTCTCCGATTGCGAAATCAACGTGTCACCCAACTGTTGCGTTATCGAGGACGACAAGCCTGGTTTTCTGACCATCAGTGACGTGCTGCGGCACAACGTGGACAGCACCATGGGACTGCTTCGCAAGGAATTGGAAATACGCAAGAACGAATTGCTGGAACAGTTGTTCTTCGCCTCGTTGGAGAAAATCTTCATCGAAGAGCGTATTTACAAAGACAAGAAATTTGAAGAGGCTAAGGATTTAGACACTGTGGTGGCTCATGTAGACAACAGGTTGGAGCCGTTCAAACCCAGTTTTATCCGCGAAGTGACCCGCGATGACATCTTGCGACTGCTGGAAATCAAGATGAACCGCATCTTGAAGTTCAACAAAGACAAGGCCAACGACTTCATCGCACGCACGAAAGCCGACATCAAGAGCATTGACCACGACTTGGCTCACATGACGGACGTGACCATCCATTGGTTCGAATTCATCCGTGACAAGTACGGAAAAGACCATCCCCGACTGACCGAAATCAGGAGTTTTGAAACCATCGAGGCCACCAAGGTAGTGGAAGCTAATGAGAAGCTGTACATCGACCGACAAGAAGGATTCGTGGGAACCGGACTAAAAAAGAACGAGTTTGTGTGCAACTGCTCCGACATCGACGACATCATCATCTTCTACAAGGACGGAAAGTTCAAGATAATCAGGGTGGCCGACAAGATATTTGTGGGCAAGAACGTGATTCACGTGCAAGTGTTCAAGAAGAATGACAAGCGCACTATTTATAATGTAGTGTACCAAGATGGCAAAAAAGGCACTTACTTCATCAAGCGTTTCAACGTGACCAGCATCACGCGAGACAGGGACTACGACCTGACACAGGGGAAGCCTGGATCGAGAGTGATGTATTTCACGGCCAATCCGAATGGCGAGGCCGAAACCATCAAGGTGACGCTGGACCCCGACCCGAAGAAGAAAAAGCAGAACATCTTCTTGGAAAAAGACTTCTCTGAGATACTTATCAAGGGCAGAGGAGCCAAAGGCAACATCCTGACTAAGAAGGCTGTTCACCGCATTGGCCTGAAGAGTCATGGACACAGTACGCTTGGTGGCCGAAAGGTTTGGTTCGATCCCGATGTCAACCGCATCAATTATGAAGAGCATGGACGGTTCTTGGGCGAGTTCAACGACGATGATGCGATACTGGTTGTGCTGACCAATGGCGACTTCTACATCACCAACTTTGATCCCAACAACCACTACGAGGACAACATCCAGGTGCTGGAGAAATGGGATGAGCGCAAGGTTTGGAGCGCCGTGTTGTTCGATGCCGACAATCAAAACTATCCTTACGTGAAGCGATTCATGATGGAAGCGACCAAGAAGAAGCAGAACTACATCGGCGAGAATCCAGACAGCAAGCTGATCTTTCTCACCGACGTGGTCTATCCAAGATTGTTAGTGACCTTCGGTGGTAATGATGCCACGCGCCCTGCACAGGAAATTGACGTGGAAGAGTTTATTGCCGTCAAAGGATTCAAGGCCAAAGGCAAGCGCATCACCACATGGGAAGTGGACAAGATTGAAGAACTGGAACCCACACGTTTCCCCGAACCACCGACTGACGAACGCGACAACGACCCGGAGGAAGAGGGCGAAGGCCAAGAGGATGCTGATGCAAACGAAGAAAATCTCGACCCGGATGCAGGAAAAAGTCAACAGCAGGTGATTGACGAAATATCGGGACAACTCAACCTGTTCAGCGATGAAGACTTGGGATAATCACAAGAAGCCAACATGGCAGTGGGCGTGTATCGCACTAATGCTATGTTGGTCAATGAGCATGGCGGCGCAAACAGGCGCCACACCGTTGGACAAAATAACCACCAATGCCAAGATGATTGGCTGGGGGTATGTGGATGTGCTCGACACTTATCTATCTCCTGAACGCTATAAGGGTTGGCAAGTCAACTACCTATCGCATACCACACACGAGCGTGAAGACCGTCGCATCAGCACTTTGAGCGTGCACCAAGGTAGTTTTGCACACGCCGACAACAGGGCTGGCAACGCAAACGAAATGCAGGCGATGTACCATTTTGCATATGCCTGGCATTACAATTGGCACTTTTTGAACCGATGTTTGAACGTCAAGGCTGGCGGCATGCTCAACACACACCTCGGCATGTTGTACAATACCCGCAACTCAAACAATCCCATGCAGGCGAAAGTGGGGCTAAACGTGGCTCCATCAGTCATGGCAAGCTACCGTTTCAGCATCAAAAACAAACCGCTGACGGTGCGCTATGAGGCTGACGCACCACTGTTGGGCATGATGTTTTCGCCCAACTATGGTCAGTCATATTACGAGATTTTCTCAGAAGGCAATTACGATCATAACGTCGTTGTCACTCATCCAGTCAACGCTCTCTCACTACGACAGATGCTCACGCTCGACTTCTCATTATGCAAAACCACGTTCAGAATTGGTTATCTGGGCGACTATCAGCAAGCCCATGTGAACCATTTAAGGTATCACACCTATTCGCATGTGCTCGTATTGGGCATCGTGAAGAAATTCACTTTAAACTATCTCCGCCCATGAAACAGTTGTTCTACCTATTGATGGCCTGTTTTTGTTTGATTGGCTGCGTCAATGAAGAGCAGTTGCCAGACACTCCTCGGGGCAACATGGAAGCCTTGTGGCGCATCATCGACGAGCATTACTGCTTCTTTGAATACAAGAACATTGATTGGAAAGAGGTCTATCAGCGTTATTCCAAGCAGATGGAAGAGCGCATGGGGCCTGAGCAACAGTTTGAAGTGCTGTCGAACATGCTGGCCGAACTGAAGGATGGACACGTCAACCTTTACACCAGTTTTGACCATGGACGCTATTGGAAGTGGCACGAAAACTACCCATCTAACTTCAGTGACACCCTGCTGAACAAATATCTCGGCACCGATTACCGCATCGCCACGGGCATGCGATACCGCATATTGGACGACAACATCGGCTATGTTTACCTGGCATCATTCGGTAACGGCATGGGCGCGGGCAACCTTGACAACGTGTTGTACCACCTGGCACCGTGCAACGGTCTCATCATTGACATCCGCAACAATGGCGGGGGCATGCTGACATCGGCCGAACAGTTGGCCGCACGATTTACTAACAAAGAACTATTGGTAGGCTACATGCAGCACAAAACGGGAAAAGGCCATCGGGATTTCTCCGAATTGCGAGAACAACGACTCAAGCCGAGCAAAGGATTGAGATGGCAGAAGAACGTGGTGGTGCTGACCAACCGACAGGTGTACAGTGCGGCCAACGAGTTTGTAAAATACATGAAGGAGTGTCCAAACGTCACGATTGTGGGCGACCGTACAGGCGGCGGAGCCGGCCTACCTTTCTCCAGTGAGCTGCCTAACGGCTGGGGCGTTCGCTTTTCAGCCTGCCCCATGTACGACGTGAACAAACAAAGCACGGAGTTTGGCATCGATCCCGATTATCGCGTGGACATCTCCCATGAAGACTTTCTGCGAGGAAAAGACACCATCATTGAGTTCGCCCGCCGCATTCTCCGCAAGTACGACAAGCAGACAACAATAACAAGCCATGCCAAAGCCCACAAAGGGCAAATGGATCGCAAGAATCTTATAGCCGGACATTGACAATGAAACAAATAGTTAGTCGCACGAAACAATGGCTGCAAGGACTGTCTTTCCGCACGGGCGTGATTGTGCTGTGTATCTGCATCCCCTGTTACATTCTCTCTTTCGCCCAGATGCTGCTTCCCATCAGCCAAGCCTCCAAAGGTGCGTTATGGGTGGTGTTCTTTGGATTGGCCAAAACCTTCCAATATGGTGGCCTTACGATTCTTGGAGTGGATGGCTACAAACGACTGAAGAATAAATTCGGTCATCACAATGAGAACAAAAAGCTACGAACGCCACAAACTAAGACCTGAACATCAAGGATATTTCGTTAGAAAGCAAAAAAACAGCTCAAAACAAACTAAAATAGAATATTATTCATTACCTTTGCATCCGCCCGAGCGCCCGTGGCGAAATTGGTAGACGCGCTAGACTTAGGATCTAGTGTTTTGCGACGTGTAGGTTCGAGTCCTATCGGGCGCACTTAATGAAATCCTAACTGCTTGAACATGAGCGGTTAGGATTTTTCATTCGCGCTTTTTTGAATTTTAGATTCGATAGTATATCTACAACATTAGTTGTTCAACAACATTCCTTTTAGATGATAAAGCCGTGGGTATGGTGGTGAGCCACGAGAAAAACCTGATGAAACCAATTCTTCTGTCTTATGGTAAGACATATCTTTTGGTTTCATCAGGTTTTATTTATGGTTCAAATAA
>QWCQ01001354.1_pt1 | contig 17552 bp, 18 predicted proteins | sample 1972701 | NCBI WGS metagenome assembly QWCQ01 (sample SAMN09866704, study PRJNA288562) | Human gut metagenome isolate pre4_stool, whole genome shotgun sequencing... | reverse complement strand
CTGACACTCACTCTCCCGCTGCTGCTCGGACTTAGCGGATGCTTCCCCAAGCTCGACGATACAGAGGAGGTGATCACGTGGGATCACTTCGCGACCGGCTTCATCGAGAAGCCGACTTTCGTAGCCGGTCAGGACTATTCCACCGGACTCCTCTTCATCCTGAGCGCCCAGGAGGTGGCGGGACAGAAGGAGAGGACCTATAAGGACTGCGTCACCATACTATCCGAGTCACAGCGCCCTCGCGTGGCTCAGTATGCGGAGTCCTTTGGCGACAAATTCGACGAACCCATTACCTACCGCGGACTGGTTCGCAATGGTGGAGCGGCCGTACCGCTGCACTTCTACTACGTGACGCCGGTCTCCTCGATCACCATCACCAGCGACATTGACTGGAGCAAGGACCTGCCGGCAGGGAGCAACCTAGCGAGCGAATTTGCCTACTTCACCGGCTGCTCCGACCGCTTTGCGAAGGAGCACAAGAAGTACTCCCCTAAGGAGCCACCCACACAGCTACCGATCCAGAACCGTGCCTACAGGGATATCCTGCGGAGAAACTTTGCTGACCAGAGTAGCTTCACGGAGATCCTCTATGGCAAGCTGAGCGACCTCGACCTGACGAATCGGGACTACGTCGGCATCTCCACGGTCTTTATGATCCTGGGAACGGACAATGCCGAGTACCGGAGACCCCAGACGCTGACGGTCACGATGACCTTCCGTGACGGACAGACCGCCACCTCGAAGGTGAAGCTCAATCAGTACGGTGCGGGACCGTCGATGTGAGGCGCGGTAGCAGCAGATCTATGTGCCGGGGACTTGGTATCTTTGCGGTATGAGAGTCGATATACTGACCGTACTGCCGGAGATGATCGAGCCCTTCATCGGCATGTCGATGCTAAGGAGGGCTCAGGACAAGGGTCTCGCTGAGATCTTTGTCCACAATCTTCGCGACTACACCACCAATAAGTGGCGCCGTGTGGATGACTACCCCTTCGGCGGTGCCGCCGGCATGGTGATGCAGATAGAGCCGGTGGAGCGCGCCATCGAGACACTGCGGGCGGAGCGCCCCTACGACGAGGTGATCTTTACCTCCCCCGATGGCGACCTGCTCGACCAGCCGACTGCCAATAGCCTCTCCCTCAAGGAGAATATCATCATCCTCTGCGGCCACTACAAGGGCATCGACCAGCGCATCCGCGACCACCTGATCACCCGCGAGATCAGCATCGGCGACTACGTCCTCACCGGAGGAGAGCTCCCCGCTGCCGTGATCGCCGACTCGATCATCCGCCTGATCCCCGGCGTGCTGGGCGATGAGGAGAGCGCGCTCTCCGACTCCTTCCAGGACAATCTCCTCGCCCCGCCCATCTATACCCGTCCCGCCGATTGGCATGGGTGGAGGGTACCCGATGTACTTCTCTCCGGCAATGAGCGTCTCATCCGCGAGTGGGAGTATGACCGGGCGGTGGAGCGGACAAAGGAGCTTCGCCCACACCTCCTTGAGGGCAATGGGTCCTCTCAGCAGAAATAGTGCATTCACACACACGATACAGATCCCCAAATGCTTGACAAAATCCTAATCTTAGACTTTGGCTCCCAGACGACCCAGCTCATCGCTCGCCGTGTGAGAGACCTCGGTGTCTACTGCGAGGTGGTGCCGTACCGATCGATACCGGAGGACTTCTCCGATATCAAGGGCGTCATCCTCAGCGGCAGCCCCTACTCCATCCACGACCCGCGCTCCTTCCGGATCGACGTGCAGGCGCTGATCGACCGAGGTCTCCCGATCCTGGCGATCTGCTACGGGGCCCAGCTGATCACCGGCGAACTGGGTGGCACCGTCGAGCAGACCGGGCTGCACGAGTATGGTCGCACTCATCTCTCCATAGGCAGCGAGGGGGCAAAGGACCCGCTCCTCCGGGGACTCTCCGAGGGGACGACCGTCTGGATGTCTCACAGTGACTCGATCACCGTCCTGCCCGAGGGCTTTGAGGTGCTGGCGACGACGGAGAATATCCCGATCGCCGTCTTCCGCAGCAAGGCAGCTCCGGTGTGGGGCGTACAGTTTCACCCCGAGGCGCACCACTCCGAGCAGGGGAGCCGCCTGCTGGGTAACTTCATCGACATATGCGGGCTGGAGCACGACTGGACGCCTGCCTCCTTCATCGACACCACGGTGGCGGAGCTGAGGGAGCAGCTGGGGGAGGACAAGGTGATCCTCGCACTCAGCGGCGGGGTCGACTCAAGCGTCTGCGCCACCCTTCTCCACCGCGCGATCGGTGACCGGCTCTTCTGCATCTTCGTCAACCACGGGCTCCTCCGTAAGGGCGAGTTTGACGAGGTGATGTCTCTCTACAAGGGGCTGGGGCTTAATGTCAAGGGGATCGATGCCGTCGACTACTTCTACTCTCAGCTCGAGGGCGTCTCCGACCCGGAGCAGAAGCGGAAGATCATCGGCAAGGGCTTCATCGACGTCTTTGCCGCCGAGGCGCATAAGCTCAAGGATGTGAAGTGGCTTGCTCAGGGGACGATCTACCCCGACGTGATCGAGTCGCTCTCCATCACCGGTACGACGATCAAGAGTCACCACAATGTGGGCGGACTACCGGAGGACCTGAAGTTTAGCCTCGTGGAGCCGCTCCGCAAGCTCTTCAAGGACGAGGTGCGTAAGGTGGGCGAGGAGCTCGGCATGCCACACGAGATGGTCTACCGTCAGCCTTTCCCCGGTCCCGGACTTGCCATCCGCATCCTCGGCGACATCACGCCGGAGAAGGTTCGGATCCTGCAGGAGGCGGACCACATCTTCATCAGCCGGCTCCGCGAGGCGGGTCTCTACGACGACGTATGGCAGGCGGGAGCGATCCTCCTACCGGTCCACTCCGTCGGCGTGATGGGCGACGAGCGGACCTACGACCAGGTGATCGCCCTCCGTGCCGTCACCTCCGTCGATGCGATGAGTGCCGACTGGGCACACCTGCCCTACGACTTCCTCGCCCGCGTGTCGAGTGAGATCATCAATACGGTGGACGGCGTCAATCGCTGCGTCTACGATATCTCCTCCAAGCCGCCATCCACGATCGAGTGGGAGTAACCCTCCCCCCCCGAGAGCATAAAGAGAAAGGACGCACCGCCATCTGACGGTGCGTCCTTTTCTTTTTCACCTCTCCTCGAGGATCTTCACCAGCTCGAAGAAGTTATAGGAGCGGCAGTATCGCTTCGCCCTATTATAGCGGACATTGACCTCCTGATACGACGACCAGAGCGCCGTAAAGTCGTGGACTGGTCTCATATCTCTCCGACCATCCTCGCTGACGAAGGTGGTGCGATTGGTCCCGGAGAGCGGGATGCCACCGAAGTCTGTCACTAACCACAGGGCGCCCTCCTCATCGACGTGCGTCGCCAAGGGGCAGGTCGCCCACCACTCCAAGTAGATCCCTACCGTGGGACGCTCGAATCCTGAGCTCCCCGTGTAGGCAAGACCGCACTGGGTCATCAGCGGGGTCAGGAACATCCGACTATCCCTCAGGATCTCCTCTCGGTGCCTGTAGATGAGGAACGCATGCTCCAGCCAGAGCTCCCACCCGATCCTACGGATCTCATCGATCTCCTCCTCGGTCTCATCCGACCGAAACTTGGGGTGAGGCTTGTAGTAATACTCGCCGGTCTCATGATTGAGAGCCCAGCGTGTCGGCACCGGCTTCTCGCCCTCCCCGAGTGGCTCGCACGGTAGCACCGTCCCATCCATCAGGGTAATCGAGGTAATGACCTGACTCTTCTTTTCCTCCATAGCTTGAGCGTCTTAGACTAAAGTGTGGTAATTCTGTACAGAGACAAATATACCTCTTTTCCCCACTCACTCGTTCTCCTCTGTTAGACAGGGTCCCCACTGACATGGGTATATTTGGATTACACAAGTAAGACAATAGTAGATATGAAACAAGAGATAAACTTCCTCCTGTACAGCATGCCAGACACGGAGGGTAGCGTACAGGTTGTGGTCAAGGACGAGACGGCTTGGCGATCCCAGAAGGCGATGGCACAGCTCTTCGGAGTGGGCTACCGAGTCAGCTCCGTGAGAGCAACGAAGTTCCGTCAGTGGGCAACACAAGTCCTGAGGGAATACATCCGGAAGGGTTTTGCAATGGATGATGAGCGGCTAAAGCAGGGAACGGCATTTTTTTTGGCAAGGATTACTTCCGGGAGCTGCTGGAGCGTGTCCGTTCCATCCGCGCGAGTGAGCGCCGCATCTGGCAGTAAATCACCGACATCTATGCTGAGTGCAGCATTGACTACGACAAAAGGTAACACCTTTACTTTACGATGGAACACTTTACCGTCAGCGTAGACAAGTTTCTCTCTTTCAATGACTACAAGATCCTACCCGACAGAGGACGCATCTCTGCTACTGAAGCGAAGGCGAAGTCGGAAGCGGCGTAGGACATTTTCAATAAGACTCAGCATATCGACTCCGACTTTGACAAGGTAGTAAGGAGAATGCTGAGGTAGCTCCCGATTTGGGCAAAATCAGAGGATCTCACGAAGAGACCTCCCGCACACTCTTGTGACAGTTTTTTCACTGAAGAGACAGGAGAGGACAGGAGGAGACAGAGGGTAGACGTGTGGGCGTACCTTTGCAGCTGCAAACATATCAAAGGGTCACTGAGTCAATGGTCCTATTGATACATATATATGGAGGAAGCACCGCCCCGGGTAAGGGACGGTGCTTCCTCAGATGGCTATGGGATGGGGATCAGTCGCCGATCATATAGTGGTGGTAGCCCTTGAGTCGCTGCCAGGCTCCACGGGTGAAGTCGGGCACCTCGACGGGTGCGAAGCCGTGCTCGAGGGAGATCTGGGAGAGCGGGATCAGCGAGCACCACTCAGCCATGTCGTAGACATCCATATCGAGCGGCAGACCATTGCGAAGACAGTAGATGAGACGGTAGTCCATAATGAAATCCATACCGCCATGGCCACCTACCTCCTTGGCACGCTTCTCCAGCTCGCGTGTGATCGGGTGCTTGTACTTCTCGTAGAGCTCCTTCTGCATCTCGGGACTTACCCAGCTGTGGGTGGAGAGGTCATCGACTGCGGGCATGCCGGCATCCTTCAGATCCGTACCGGCGAGGGCGTAATGCTCGGCAGGGTACTTAGAGGCGTAGCCCTTGGTGCCGGCGACATTGTACTGGCGGCTGTAGGGGCGATGCGTGGTGACATCGTGGTGGATAAAGATGGTGCGCCCCTTCTCCGTGCGGATCATTGTCATGGTGTGCTGACCATTGGCCACCTTGGCATCCTTCATACCGCGTGTCTCCTCGAGGTAAGCGGGGAGGTTGCGGGGCGTGGTGTCCATGGAGACGAGGACATTCATCTTATCTCCACGGTGGAGATCGAGGATCTGAGCGGCGGGGCCCATGCCGTGGGTCGGGTAGACATCGCCACGGTGCTTGATATTGTAGTCCATACGCCAGTCACCCTCGTAGTAGGGCCAGAACTCCTCCAGATTGTGGATATAGCCACCCTCGGCATAGAGGATGTCGCCGAGGAGACCCTTATTCTTCATATTGAGGGTAGTCATCTCGAAGAAGTCGTAGACGCAATTCTCAAGCATCATGCAGTGCTTGCGGGTCCGCTCGGAGGTGTCGATGAGTGTCCAGATGTCGTCCAGAGAGAAGGCAGTCGGCACCTCGACAGCGACGTGCTTGCCTTGCTCCATGGCGTACTTCGCCATCTCGACGTGGGTCTGCCAATTGGTCACAATGTAGATCAGGTCGATATCGGGGCGCTCGACGAGCTTCTTCCACGCATCGTCGGAGCCGTAGTAGAGCTCTGCCGAGTGGCGACCATTCTTAGTGAGGATGGCGTTGCTCTTCTCCGTGCGATCCTGGTGAAGGTCGCAGAGAGCCACGACATCCGTTCCCTCGATGAGCGAGAGGCGATCGACGGCACCCACGCCGCGCATACCGAGACCGATGATACCGATCCGGACGGTCTGGAGCTTGGGGGCACGGAAGGCCAGCATATCCTGCTGCCCCGCAGGACGCTCCGGGACGGTAGTCTGGATCATACGCGAGCAGGTCTTGTCCGAACCTCCCTTCTTGGCGCAGCAGTCCTGAGCCATGACCGGAGAGATCATAAGGGCAGACAGGAGAGCGACCGCGAGATACTTCATCATTTTCATAAGAACAAAAGGATTAGTGATTAGTTTGCTATTCCACCCCAAATATACCAAAAGAGATTGGGATCGTCAGTGTTTTAAGCCATTCTCACAAGGGTTCTGTAAGGGTGAGGACTCATTTTTGATTACATTTGTCCAAGAAATCACAGTGCCATTATGACTGACAATCACTACTACTTTTACCTCGAGAATGGGGTGCAGAAAGGTCCTGCAACAGCTGATCAGCTGGCGAGAGCCATCACCCCTCGGACTCTGCTCTGGCGTGAGGGAATGGAGGACTGGGCCGCAGCCGAGAAGATCCCGGAGATCAGGGCTCTGCTGAACGTACCGAATATCGTCCCAGACGAGACTGCGAGAGCCACCTGCCCACCACCGCCATCAGCTGTAGGGAGCGCGACAGCTATCGGCGCACCGACTAAGCCCAACAACTATCTCATCTGGTCGATACTGCTGACGCTCCTATGCGGCAGTATCCCGGGGATGATAGGTATCGCCTTGGGGATCACCTGCAACCAGCAATATGCCAAGGGCGACTACAGGGGTGCGGAGCTCACCTCGTCGATGGCTCGCAACTGCATCCTCGTGAGCGTGGTCCTCGCTGTGATCCTCCTGGGCGTGCTGCTGATGATGTTTACCACCTTCGGGAGCGTCTTGCATTACTCACTCACCGATATCCTGGAAAACAGCTGAGGAGAATACGGATACAGGTGCTAATGTTGTACCTTTGTCCTCTTGACCGACTAGGTCACGATTCACTTATGACCCTATCATGAAGAAGGAGTACTACTATATAGATGAGCACGGGGAGCAATTCGGTCCCTACTCGCTGGAGATCTTCCGTCTGCTGCCGCTCAGGGGAGAGACCCTGGTGTGGCACACCGGGATGGGTGAGTGGGCAGCTGCCGACACGATGGAAGAACTGAAGGGGTTTCTACGTAAGGAGAGTCCAAGCCCTGACACCGGTGACAGGCAGGTGGAGTCGGGAGCGCCGATCCCTCCAGCCGCGCAGGAGAACCAACCCAGCCGCCCTATGCCCAAGAGAACCTGTACCGAGCGGGAGACTACGAGGGAGCCGATAGGGAATCGGCAACGGCTAAGAAATGGTTTTACATTGCTCTGGCTATCGGTCTGGTGGTGGATGCACTCTACCTACTCTACTTTAGGGATCATCTTCCCAACGCCCTGCTATGAGACTCCGACAAGAGACACTACTTCTACTCCTACTGACCCTCGCTATGCCTGACCTCCACGGACAACTTCACCGAGTCATCTCCAACCCCTCAGGTGCTATCGTGGGGAGCATGGTCCCCGTCCCGGGCGGATCCTTCGTCCTACCGGGGACTGACAAGCCGACCGAGGTGGAGCCCTTCCTGATAGGCACACACGAGGTGACGCAGCGAGAGTACCACTTCATCATGGGCGAGGACCCATCCTTTTACTCCAATCCGGACAAGTCCCGCCTGGCCCGATTTGACGGCGAGGGGATCTACCGCAGCGACACCTACAAGAGGCCGGTAGAGAGCATCTCCTGGTACGATGCGGTGACCTACTGCAATAAGCTGAGCCTCCACGATAATTTGACACCGGTATACACCATCACCGGCAACACAGTCACGCGAGACTACGAGGCGGACGGCTATCGCCTGCCGACGGAGGCGGAGTGGATGTGGGCAGCCATGGAGACGGACAAGATCCAAGTAACAGCGAAGTGGTCAGGCGGACCGGGACTGACGGTGGCTCGCTATGCCTGGTACAGGACCAATGCCTATGCGGAGTGGAACCCCCTCTACAACCCCGCCGAGATGGTTCGCCGACCGGAATACGGCACCCGAAGCGTCGGGACGAAAAGCCCCAATAAGCTGGGTCTCTACGACATGTCCGGCAACGTCTGGGAGTGGTGCGAGGACTGGTATGGTGAGCGTACGCCCTCCTACGGGGGACCAGAGAGCGGAGTCTACCGTGTCGCCAAGGGTGGCTCCTTCCACTCACCGGCCCTCGCTCTCCGTTTGGACTACAGAAGGAAGCAACTTCCCGACTGCCCCAGCCGCCTGATCGGCTTCCGGGTCGTCCGCTCCATCGGGACAAGCAGCACGACAGAATATGAATAAATACCTAAGGAAGAGCCTATACCTGCTCCTACTCCTCCTACCGACCGCATCACCTGTCCAAGCACAGACCATCGAGATGGCACAGTCACAGATAGACAAGTTAGCGAAGATAGAGACGGACAGCCTCGCCTCCTACGCAGACAGCTACACCTACGACGAGGAGTACTTCGCCGAGAATGAGCCTGCTACGATCTACCTCAGTTCGCACGGCTTTATCTGCATTACCTACACCGCTCTCGACCAGAAACGCCCATTCCAGTGGCCTCCCGGGCTTATGGCAGCCTACGAGATCCTCCGAGGTGAGAGCATGAGACCGGACAGCCCTATCTACGATCATGTAGACCTCGATGCGGTGGCACTCGTGGGACACTCGATGGGTGGTGCCGGGGTGCTCCACGCCGCGATGATGCCCTACCCTAATGGTCTAAGAGGGAAGATCAAGACAGTGGTCGGTCTCAATCCCTACAACGGTGGGCCGCTAGTGGCCAAAGTGGGTGGCGGCGCCAATGACAGCCTCGGGGACGATCTCTCCCATCTCGATATCCCCACCATGATCCTCACAGGAAGCTACGACATCCTCGCCTTCCCCTGGAAGTCATTCGCCTTCTACAACAGTCTCACGGGCCCCGCCAAGCATGCCTTCCTCTCGATCGACCGGATGGACCACGCCGACTGGTACTTCATCCCGAGCGAGCCCAAATACCCCATTCTCCGAGCCATTGTATACAGCTGGCTCAGGGCCTACCTGGCCGACGACTCCGAATACCGAGACTACTTCGTGGACCAACCAGGCAGCTCCTTCGACAAGTACCTCAAGCCCCTACTCAGCAATACCCCCAATCCCCTCACCCGAGGAGGCGAGCCTTTCCCGCCATACGCCCTATCAGAGGAGGAACCACTTGGCGCAACCAACTAAAAGTGCTACCTTTGCAGTCGCAAATGTCACCCGGACGTACGGGGTGATCATGCGTAAATATTATTCACCACTCATTATTTGTCACTAGATATGTATCTGGATACAGCAAAGAAGAAAGAAATCTTCGGTGAGTATGGTACGTCAGATCAGGACACCGGCTCCGCAGAGAGCCAGATCGCTCTCTTCACGTACCGCATCTCACACCTCACGGAGCACCTCAAGAAGCACCCGCAGGACTTCAATACCTCTCGCTCCATGAAGCTCCTCATCGGTAAGCGCCGCAACCTGCTCGACTATCTGATGCGCAACGACATCAATCGCTACCGCGCCATCATCGAGAAACTCAACATCCGCAGATAATCATTATCACCCGACTAAGAGGGTGTCACATAGAGGTAAAAGGTCAAACAAGGTAAGATCATAACCTCAGGGCTTGCAAGAAGTAAAAAACTTTCTTACCTTTGCAGAGCAATAGCACGAAAGTTTTCGGTCCGTTCGTCTAACGGTTAGGACGCAAGATTCTCATTCTTGAAATAAGGGTTCGATTCCCCTACGGACTACTAATTCTTCCCCCACTTCTTGCAGGGACACACTCTCTAACGGGTGCAGATAGAATAATCCAATCATGGCAAATCATAAGTCAGCACTTAAGAGAATAAGACAAGCCAGCGCACGCCGCACGCACAACCGTTACTACGGTAAGACGATGCGTAATGCGGTCCGCGACTTCCGCGCCCTCGATGATGCAGCCAAGGCTGAGGAGACTCTCCCGCAGGTTACCTCTCTGATCGATCGCATGGCCGGCAAGGGTCACATCCACAAGAATAAGGCTGCCAACCTGAAGCACTCTCTCGCAGAGAAGCTTAACAGCCTCAAGGGTCAGCAGGCTAACGCCTAAGAAGCCGAAGTCATCGCCCTAAAAACGATCTCGGCCCAAGCTATTTGGTCCGTTCGTCTATCGGTTAGGACGCAAGATTTTCATTCTTGAAAGATGAGTTCGACTCTCATACGGACTACATAGTTTACGAGCTGTCAGTCACTACGACTGACAGCTCTTTTTTTTGCTCTGTACAACCGGGCCAGCTTTGCAGAAGACAGCCTGAGCATATTACGCAGTAAGCCATAGGAAATGAGAGCCTTAGCCCAAGCAGCTCTCACTGATCTCTAATACCGATATTAGTCGCGACTAATATCGGTATTAGTCTTCACTATTACCGGTATTAGTTTAGCGACGCCTTTGGGTCCATTTTGCCGAGACGCCACAGTGAGACAATTGGTCATATCTAGGCAAATTGGTAATTTTACCACTAAGTATATATGAGACTCATATCCGATCCATTATGAAATTTACAGTAGGCAGTCAGCAGCTAAGCAGCAGGCTATCGATCATCAGTCGCGTGGTCCCATCCTCCGGTAAGACAGGAGGCACCTCAGCGATCATCAATGACATACTCTTCGAGATTAAGGGTGGCATCCTCCGCATGACCGGGACGGATGGCGAGACTCGTCTGACCCTCTCGCTGCGTACGCAGACACATGAGGGCGAGGACTACACCATCTGCATCCGTCCTGAGCACCTGCTCCTGCCACTCAAGGAGCTTCCGGCACAGGACCTCACCTTCGACATCGACACGGACAATCAGCACATCAACGTCCGGTACAATAACGGCCACTTCGACTTCGTCGGTCAGGATGCATCCAACTATCCCGACGTGGCAGCTCTAGAGCAGCAGTCCACCGTCCTGGATCTGCCCACGAGCGTATTCAGCAGAGGACTGACCTACACCGACTACGCCGTATCGGTTGAGGACACCCGTCCACTACTCGGCGGCGTCCACATCGATATCAGTCAGGAGCAGATCTCATTTGCCGCTACGGATGGATACATGATGGCGCTATACAAGAATAAGTCGGTGCAGCTCACCGAGTCTCCCGAGAGCAAGTCCTTCACCCTACCGGGCAAGCCGGTGTCCCTCATCAAGCTCCTCTTTACCCACCGGAGTCCCGGCACCACCTCGGATGTAGAGGGTGCTGAAGGAGCAACAGAAGAGACCGCCCCGACGCTGGAGGACACGATCCGCGTGACGGTGTACGCCAATTACGCCACCTTTGAGCGCGAGGACATGCGCCTCCAGTGCCGCCTGCTCGATGGCAAGTATCCCAATTGTGAGAGCGTCATCCCTCAGGACAATGATAAGAGCATCATCGCTGATCGGTCGCAGCTTCTGGCAGCCTTCCGACGCGTTTCCATATTTGCCAATGATGCGACCAAGCTGATCAACCTGGTCCTGACGCCTAATCAGCTGCAACTGGATGCAAAGGATCTCGGCTACTCCACCTCAGCACAGGAGACTCTGCCTGTCAATTACAGCGGGACGGAGAAGTTTGAGATCGCCTTTAGCGCTCTCCACCTGATCAAGATCCTGAGCATTCTCCCCGGGGACGATGTGGAGCTCTTACTCGGTGACCGGGCTCACGCCGCCATCATCACACCTCAGGAGAGGGATGAGGACGAGACAATCATCGCCGTAGATATGCCGCTGCTGATATGAGTCTGATAGAACAGCTTCCACAGCTCCGACTGGAGAGACCACTCGTATTCTTTGACCTCGAGACGACAGGCATCGACCCGGCCAGGGATCGGATCGTAGAGATAGCGCTCATCAAGGTGCTGCCGGACGGCAGCGAGGAGTCCCTCTCCATGCGTGTCAATCCTCAGTGCCACATACCGGAGTCATCGACCGCAATCCACGGCATCAGCGATGAGGATGTGGCTGGCTCTCCCACCTTCCCCGAGGTCGCCAAGCGTGTGGCAGGATTCATCGAGGGATGTGATCTGGCGGGGTACAATTGCAATCGCTTTGATCTCCCCATGCTTAGCGAGGAGTTTTATCGCTCCGGCGTGCCTGTCGACCTGCACAGCCGTAAGGTGGTCGATGTGCAGGTGATCTTCCACAAGCGGGAGGCGAGGACGCTTACGGCAGCGCATCAGTTCTACTGCGGATCCACCTTCGACGGAGCACACGGGGCTCTGGCGGACACCCAGGCGACGTATAACGTCCTACGTGGACAGCTCGCCAAGTACCCCGACCTCCCTAATGACATCGGCCAGCTCGATGAATATACGACGCAGCGGCGGATCGTGGACTTTGCCGGACGCTTCATCTACAACGATCGTGATGAGGTGGAGTTCAATTTCGGAAAACACAAGGGACGTCTCGTCTCAGATGTGCTGAGGAGGGAGCCGGGATACTTCTCCTGGATGATGAGCAGTGACTTCCCGGAGGACACGAAGTTTCAGCTGCAGAAGATCAAGAAAGAGATCGACCTCAAGAGCGATAGTCCCGACCATGTCTAACCTGAGTGGCAAGCACATTGTCCTGGGTGTCACCGGCAGTATAGCAGCGTACAAGGCTGCGCCGCTGATTCGCCTTCTGATCAAGGCTGGAGCAGAGGTGCAAGTGGTGATGACGGAGGCTGCGAGGGAGTTTATCACTCCTCTCACCCTCTCCACTCTCTCTGGTCGCCCGGTATTGTGCGACTTCTTTGACAGAACCGATGGATCCTGGCACAGCCATGTGGAGCTGGGACTATGGGCGGACCTCTTCCTCGTGGCACCCGCTACCGCCTCCACGATGGCGAAGATGGCTTATGGCATCGCAGACAACCTTCTCGTCACCTGCTACCTGGCGACGCGGGGTCGGGTCTACGTCGCTCCCGCGATGGACCTCGACATGTACAGCCACCCATCCACGATCGCCTCAGCCACCCGTCTCAGGGAGATGGGCGCCACGATACTCGAGGCCGATGAGGGGGAGCTCGCCAGCCACCTGGTCGGCAAGGGACGACTCCCCGAGCCGGAGGAGATCGTCCGGAGACTGGAGCATAATCTCGAGGACGAAGCTCACGCCGATGCGCCTCTAAGAGGGAGACACCTGCTGATCACCTCCGGTCCGACGTACGAGCGGATAGATCCGGTTCGCTTTATCGGCAATTACTCCTCCGGACGGATGGGGAAGGCTCTCGCAGAGCAAGCACTTCGTCTCGGGGCAAGGGTCACCTTTGTCACCGGACCGGCTCAGATCCTCCCCTCTCCCGACCAGAGTCTGGAGATGATCAGGGTAGAGAGCGCTGAGGAGATGCTACAGTCATGTCTCGGAGTGACCTCGTACGATGTGGGGATCTTCTGCGCAGCTGTGGCAGACTATAGGGTGGCTAGCCCCGAGATGCAGAAGGTCAAGAGAGAGCACCGCCCTACGATGACGCTAGACCTGGTCTCCAATCCCGACATCGCCGCACTTATGGGCGAGCGGAAGGAGAGTGTTCAGGTCCACATCGGATTTGCACTCGAGACCCATCTGGATCTTAGCCAAGTGCAGGATAAGATGAAGCGGAAGAACTTTGACCTCATCGTCGCCAATACCCTGGAGGATGCCGGCGCAGGATTTGGGACCGAGACCAATAGGGTCACGCTCCTGAGCAGAGATGGATCAATAGAGCAGACTCTGCCGCTTATGAAGAAGGAGGAAGTAGCGCTTGAGATCCTCAGGACACTCCCTAAGCTTTTCTGATCCCCATTATGCGCCTTACACGTCTGCACCTTCTACTCCTTACCGTTACACTGCTCTCTATGCCTCTGACTGCTCAGCAGCTGGTGCAGGCACGGGTGGAGGTGGACGCCTCGGCTCTTGGTGCGACGGGCGCAAAGGAGGTGGAGGGACTCCGGGAGCGCATCCGGAAGTTTGCCGATGGCTTCAGTCCCGATGTGAGACTCAGCATGACGCCAAAGGAGCCGATGCAGGTGTCTCTCTATATCCGACTGACCTCAGGGGCGGGACAGCACTTTACCGGAGACCTCACACTGACAGCCTACAGGCCGATCTACGGGAGTGAGCGACAGACGCCGCTCTGCCTGGTGATGGAGCGGGAGGTGCCTATCCAGAATAGTGAGGCAAGAAGCTTCTTCCCTCTCCAGGGATCAATACCAGAGAGTATTCTCGGGCGTCGCCTGTACTACTATCTTTCGGTGGCAATGCTGCTATACTACGACTCATTCGACACACTGGGTGGACAGCCCTTCCTGGATCACCTCCTTCAGAGATCGGAGGAGCTCGGCGATGCCTGGAGAGAGGTGGGCGACTTGCGCGCTGCACCGCTCAGCCCGGAGCGGCTGTTGCCAGAGTTGCGAGGCAGAGAGGGGACAGAGGTGAGGGAGCTCTACTGTCTCTACCATCGCGAGGTGCTGGACGAGCCTGTGGAGTCGAGGGGAAGAGAGAGCCTGAAGTACTGGCTGGAGGAGATGGATAAGCTGCGCCTCTCCATGCAGATCCCGAGACTGATACAGATGATCGGGGAGACCAAGGCGGGAGAGCTGAAGCAGTGGAATAATGATCCGGAGGTAAGAGCCCGGGTAGAAGAGCTTATCCCATGGATCAGAGAGTAATAGAGCAAGAGTATGATCACACACCTGCATATCAAGGACTTTATCCTCATAGACCTACTGGAGTGGGATCTCCGAGAGGGATTTACCTCCATCACCGGTGAGACCGGCGCAGGTAAGTCGATCATCATCGGCGCCATAGAGCTGATCCTCGGCGGGAGAGCAGATATCCGCAAGATGCTCCGTCCCACAGCCTCCAAGGCAGTCGTTGAGGCTACTTTTCTTCTGGAGGAAAAGATAGGACTGAGACCGGTATTTGACCAGAATGACCTCGACTATAGCTCCACCTGCATCCTGAGGAGAGAGATCCTGAGTAGCGGGAAGAGCAGAGCCTTTGTCAATGACACACCTGTATCTGCAGCGCTGCTCAAGGAGATAGGCGACCATCTGGTCGACATCCACTCCCAGCACCACAATAGACTGATCGGCGATCCGGACTTCCAGCGATCAGTTATAGACATGCTCTCAGACAATAGCAGCCTAAGGGAGAGCTACGCCGAGAGCTATACTCATTACCGTGATCTCTCTGCTCAGCTCGCTGCAGAGCAGGAGAGAGTCCGCAAGGAGAGAGAGGAGGAGGACTACATCACCTTCCAGTACAAGCAGCTAGACTCCGCACATATTACTATGGGAGAGGAGGCGGAGCTTCGGGAGCGACTAGCTATGGCAGAGCATGCGACGGAGATTTCGCAGCTGATGCATGAGCTGGCCGACCTTGATGGCTACAGCCGTGAGGAGGAGGCATCGGTGCTCTCCAGGATCCACACCCTGTCACACGACTGCAAGGGGCTGGCTGACACCTTCCCTGCTGCCGGCGAGTATGGTGAGCGGCTCGAGGCGGTCTATATCGAGTTAAAAGATATCAGCAACAGCGCTGCACGAAGACTTGATGAGATCGAGATCGACCCGCAGGAGCTGGCTCAGCTCCAGGATCGGATGAATCAACTGCAGTCGCTCATCTACAAGCACAACGTATCGGATGGTGACGAACTAATCCGGCTTAGGGATAAGTATAAGGAACAACTCGACTCCATCACCTCTGCGGAGGACCGCATAGGCGAGCTGAAGCATAAGGTGGAGAAGGCTCGCCTGGCCGCCACCGACCTTGCTGAGCAATTGACTAAGACCAGAGAGCAGGGGATCAAGTCCTTTGTCCCCTCTCTCATGGAGGGCATAGACGAGCTGGGGATCAAAGGAGCGTCATTTAAGGTCAGCATGACCAAGACAAAGGAGCTGACCGCCACCGGTCAGGATGAGGTCCAATTCCTCATAGCGACCAATAAGCAGACCACCCTACTCCCCATCAACGAAATCGCCTCCGGAGGAGAGATCTCCAGGATAATGCTCGCCCTTAAGGCGATCATCGCTGAACATCAGATCCTCCCGACCATCATTTTTGATGAGATAGACACAGGTGTCAGCGGACGTGCAGCAGACCAATTGGGACGCATCATGAAGCGCCTCAGCCGCCATCTGCAGGTTCTTTCCATCACACATTTACCGCAGATAGCCGCACAGGCTGATCAGCAAGTGATCGTCGTCAAGGAGGAGGGCAAGGAGAGCTACAATACCTCACTTCGTCCGGTGGAGGGAGAGGATAGAGTCCGAGCGATAGCCACAATGTTGAGCGGCTCGACTCAGACGGAAGCTGCTCTCGATAATGCAAGAGAACTACTCAACAATCATAAACCTTAAATACATCAATAAACTATCATGTCTAAAAAAGCTATCACTACCGAAAAAGCGCCTGCAGCCATTGGTCCCTACTCTCAGGCAATCCAGACAGGCGACCTGCTCTTCATCTCCGGTCAGCTGGGACTCAATCCAGAGACCGGTAAGCTGGCCGGTGACACTGTTGAGGAGCAGTGCCGTCAGTCCTTTGCCAACATCAAGGCAATCCTCGCCGAGGCAGGTCTGACTATGGACAACGTCGTGAAGTGCATCGTCTACCTGACCAACATGGGAGACTTTGCCTCAGTGAATAAGATCTACGCTGAGCAATTCTCCGCCCCCTTCCCTGCACGTTGCGCCTTCGCCGTTAGTGCACTCCCCGCAGGTGGAGTAATCGAGATCGAGGTTACAGCCGCTAAGTAATAGTAGTCTGCATCATAACACAGGCGGACGTGGATAGGACATCTATCCACGTCCGCTTTTTTTATATCTCCGCTGAGAGTAAGGTTGCACGTTGTAGCAAAAGAAAAAGTACCTTTGCGCTAAGAGATTAGTGCAACTGAGAGAATACATAGAGTGCTGGACTTCCTCATCAATTACGGCTACATCGGCGTCTTCATCGCCGCGTTTCTAGCTGCTACCGTACTTCCATTCAGCTCGGAAGTAGTCTTTGCCGGCGTCTTAGCCAGCGGCGCTACTTATTGGCCACTAATCATTGCTGCGACAATCGGGAATAGTCTTGGAGGGATGACCTGCTACTGGCTCGGGTCGCTTGGCAAGCTGGAATGGCTCGAGAAGTACTTCAAGATGAAAGAGGAACAGATCCAGAAGTGGGTTACAAAGATCCATGGTCGAGGCTCCTGGGTGTCCATTTTTGTGGCGCTACCTGGTGTTGGAGACTTTATTGCTGTGGCAATGGGTTACCTGCGAGCCAATGCATGGGGTGTCCTATTCTGGATGACTCTAGGAAAGTTTCTACGATACGTGGTGGTAGGTGAGGCGACCAAGGCAGCCCTCAGCGCACTCTGAGAGGAGCCATCACCACTACGCCCACCAGCCCCACAGTACATCGACCAACTAAGTCTATTAGAACGAGGCACACCCTATCTACACATAGTCAAAAGGCTTAGGTCAAGTGGGGTGGAGTGAAGTGCTGCAAAGGTACGACCCCGAAGAGAGTGATCGTCCCGTAGGGTCTCGTAAAGTATACTAGCTGCAAAAAGAATCAACTATACTCAT
>QWCQ01000748.1_pt1 | contig 17674 bp, 19 predicted proteins | sample 1972701 | NCBI WGS metagenome assembly QWCQ01 (sample SAMN09866704, study PRJNA288562) | Human gut metagenome isolate pre4_stool, whole genome shotgun sequencing... | reverse complement strand
TCGAGGTCGCGGTAGCTCACGCCGTAGCGGCAGTACCACCGCACCGCCCACAGGATGATGTCACGGGGGAAATGCCGACCGGAGAAGATGCCCATGGCTCTGATTATTTCACGTCGGTCTTTCTACTGCCCCAACTTTGCAACAGCACCACTTCGAGCCAATTCGGTTGCCTTCGGCGCGGCACAAATCGCACATGGGCCGATCATCAGAAACGAGCGTGGTTCAGCTGTTTTCGCAACTTTGCCGGAATCTGCGCCATCTCTGCTACTTTCACTGTCTCTTCAGCAGCGCACACAGCTGCACCGCTACCCGGAACTTGACTAGTTCAGCGATCGCTGTATAGTTCAGCGCATGCTGACTATTGCTTCGCGTCTCGACGTGATGAACCGCCTGGGTCGTGCACTGGCCGACCCCACTCGATCCCGGATCATCTTGACCCTGCTCGACCATCCCGCCTACCCGGCGGAACTATCCCGAGATCTGGACCTGACACGCCCGAACGTGTCCAACCACCTGACATGCTTGCGCGATTGTGGGATTGTCGTCTCCGAGCCCGAGGGGCGTCGGACACGATACGAGATCGCCGATCCGCACCTGGCGCAGGCGCTGACCACATTGGTCGATGCCACCTTGGCAGTAGACGAAGACGCCCCGTGCATCGATCCCGCCTGCTCGCTTCCCGGGTGCTACGCAGCTGGGGAGGACGCATGATCCTCACCTCGGTCTTGCAGGCGATAGGCCTGTTCGCAGCTACCAACATCGACGACATCATCGTGCTCTCCCTCTTCTTCGCGCGAGGGGCAGGCCAGCGCGGCACTACCGCCCGCATTCTGGCCGGCCAGTACCTCGGATTCGCGGGCATCCTCGGTGCCGCGGTTCTAGTGACCATGGGCGCCGGAGCATTCCTGCCCTCGACAGCCATCCCGTACTTCGGTCTAATCCCGCTGGGCCTCGGCCTCTGGGCCGCATGGGAGGCCTGGCGCGGAGACGATGAGGACGATGACGACGAGGCCAAGATTGCCGGCAAGAAGGTTGGCGTGGGGACAGTCGCAGGCGTCACCTTTGCCAACGGTGGCGACAACATCGGCGTCTACACCCCTGTATTCCTCAGCGTGGAACCTCTCGCAGTAGTCGCCTACTGCGTTATTTTCCTCGCGCTCGTTGCGGTCCTGGTGGCCCTGGCAAAGTTCGTCGCAACCCGCCCCCCGATCGCGGAAGTGCTCGAACGCTGGGAGGGCATCCTCTTTCCCATCGTTCTCATCGGCCTCGGTATCGTGATCCTCGTCAGTGGCGGAGCCTTCGGGCTCTGACGGAGCAGCAGTGTTCCAAACGGCCCCGACCGGGCGTTATCGGTGGCTCCTATAACGCCCGGAAGGTCTTTTTGAAGCGCTGTCGGGGCGTGTGAATCTAATCACACAGAGTTTACAGAATCCCAGCAATTAAACTTTCGGCTATCCAATTTCACCCGCGGACGCAATGAGACTAGCACCGACGCTTTCCCCAACGCGCCACCGCTTGCGGCGTAGCCCGACCAAGGCCACCGGCTGGTTCTCAAACGAGGACGAAGCCCGTGGCCTAGAGCTCGTGGTCGAGAGCCGAAATTCGGCCTAAAACCGCGTTTAGCCAAAGAAAAATGACCCCTAGAATCCGCCCCTTCCAGCCTTTCTTTGAGGCTGGCGGCTAAGTTAAGAAGTTCGACTGAATTATCTGCGGGACGCTGTTGAGACAGGTTCCGCTGTGCGGCGCGCACGAGCCTTGCAAGCCTTCCAGTGTCACGGGCCAGTGGGGAAGTGGAAGGCAGCTCCGCTTGTATTGCTTGCAGGTGTCCGGCTGCACTGTTGGCGGCGTCTAGTGCGTACTCGTAGTCTCCAGTATCCCCGTGCGCTCCAATAAACAAGGCGCACAGGTGCGTGTCCTAGGCTTTTGGTTAGTGAGCTGACACACAGAAAAAACAAGAAATTAGTCGTCGGTTTTGCAGATGTGAAGCACTCCCCTAAGTCACAAACTCTGGTGTAGTTTTACTGCTTCTACAAAAAGGGTAAGTGCGCTTTTAGATTGTTTGAATTACTGGTGGAGTTTGAACTCTACGAGGTCGACTTCGTCATCGGCAGCTAATCCGGGATAGTGAGTATCTAGCGCTTCCTGAAGCTCGGTGAGAGAACCAAAACCGTCATTTCTAGCTTGCTTTTCCGACAATTCACTTCGCTGGGTCGAGACAACGGACGTGACCTGTGCAGGAATGGTGACGACCTCTCCGGATTCTTTCTCGAAGACAATTTGGGCACTTCCTTCATGGAAAGGATCATCTACCCGGATGGTTTGTTGCTTTTCTCCGCTACGAATTGATTCCTCGTAGCCTTCCCACATGTAGATGCGCTGCTCTTGTTCCATATCTCGCCAGTTGAATGCGAAAGGCAAGAGTTCTTCTACGGTAAGTGCTTCAAGTCCATTGCTTCCGCGCACGATGCACCGAATGGACGGATCAACATCAAAAAGCACCTGGCGGCATTTACCGCAGGGAGGAATAACTTGACCAGTAGGTCCGTATACGGCGACTACTGCTTGGATTGGGTCCTCTGGATAACTAGCAGCATGGTTAGCTAAAGCCGAGACTTCCCCGCAAGGACCACCGAGGAAGTGGTGCGCGTTCAAACCGAGTACGTGTTTGCCTGATTTGGTGAGGAGTGCTGCGGCTACAGTGTGGTCTTCTCCGTCTTGAAAACGCTGTGCATGGGTGGTTGCTTTGGCTAGTAAATTTCGAAGTTCGTTGGTAATCACTCTTTAAGGGTAATAAATGCTAACGCGCTTTATCTATGCGAAGACAGAGATCGGGAACACCCCCCCGGATCATTTTCAGACAGGGACGAAAATAAGCCATACCGAAGCCAGCGACTAGTTCCACTGCCACAAGGCAGAAGGAACGCAGATAAACATAGCCTGCCCCAGCATGGGGCTAGGAGTACGAATCCTGGGCTCCTTCAAGCGGAACTGCCAACAACGTAATGGGATTAGGCTGGGATCTGGCGCGGGTCAGGAGGCGCAGCAGGAGAGTTTGGAGACGTCGGTGGTGAAGGACTGTGCGGCGATTTTGATCCCTTCGGCCATGGTCAGGTATGGGCACCAGAGGTTCGCGACCTGGTCAACGGTCATGCCGGCCTCGAGGATGTAGACTCCGGCGGCGGCCAGGTCACCGGCCTCCTTGCCGACGGCGGTGATCCCCACAATCCGTCCGGTGTCGGCGTCGGCGACGATTTTGATGAAGCCGCGGGTGTCCCGGTTCACCAGTGCCCGGGGAACGTATTCCAGGGGCAGGACCCGGCATTCACACCGGATGCCCGCCTCGTTGGCTTCCTTGTCGGTCATGCCGACCGCGGCCAGTGACGGGCTGGTGAACGTCACGCGGGGCAGGTGCCGGTAGTCGACCTCGCGCCCGGCGTTGTTGAAGGCGTTCTCCACCATCAGGGTTCCGTGGGCGGACGCGACGTAGACGAATTCTCGGTGCCCGGTCACATCCCCTGCGGCCCAGATCCTGGGGTTGGAGCTGGCGAGTGTGCTCTCGACCAGGATCTGGCCGGTGTCGCCGGTCTTGACGCCGACGGCGTCCAGGTTCAGTCCGTCGGTGACGGCGCGTCGGCCGGTGGCTACCAGCAGCTTTGCGGCGCGGAATTCCTCCTGGCCCCCGGCGACCGTGGCGGTGACAAGGACCTCTGCGCCGGCGGGATCTGTGCGGACCGAAGTTACGGCTGCGCGGCGGACCACGCGGATGCCCTCGTCGGCGAAGACGCCCATCAGCGCACGGGAGGCTTCCGGTTCCTCGTGCGAGGCAAGCCTGGAGCGGACCAGCAAGGTCACTTTGGATCCGAGGCGGGCAAAAAGCTGCGCCTGCTCCAGGGCCACGTACCCGCCGCCGAAGACGATCAGGGACTCGGGCACCTCGTTCAGTTCCATGGCGGTGGTCGAGGTCAGGTAGTTGACTTCATCCAGTCCCGGCACCGGGGGTGCCCACGGGGTCGAACCGGTCGCGACCAGATAATGGGCGGCGGTCAGGGAGTCGCGGGTGCCGTCGGGTCCGGTGATTTCCAGGACCGGTTCCTCCGGGGTGCCGGCGAACACCGCGGTGCCCTGGCGCAGGTCCCATCCGTAGTCGGCGGCCAGATCCACGTATTTATCCGAGCGCATTCCCTCGACCAGGGAGCGTTTCCCGTCTATCAGTACACCCATGTCCACCGGGGCGGCGGAAGTGCTGATCCCGGGGAACCTTCCGGTCGCATCCACAGCGACATGCCGGGCTTCGGCGGCGGCCAGCAGGGCTTTGGAGGGAACGCACCCGGTGTTCACACAGGTCCCGCCCACCGTGGAGCGTTCGATCATCACGACCCGATTGCCCAGCTTGGTGGCCCGGATGGCGGCGGCGAAGGCGCCGCCTCCGGAACCGATCACGGCTAAATCAAAATCTGGTGCTGCCTCAGGCATTAGTCCTCCTTGGAGTCTCGAATGAACACCCCGGGGGCGTTCCTTTTTGCATGCTGTCCCCAGTCTGCACCTTCCCCTGCACGGGAAGGTCAAGAACGGGAGCGAAGAGATCGGTGTTGCTACGGAAGTGTTGTGTCAAGAAATTCCTTCAGGGCATCGGCCTTCATGGGCCGGGAATCGGCCCGGCCCAGGATGTCACCGTCAGGTGCGATGACGACGGTACTGTCCAGGGATGTGACCGCGTACTTTTGGGTGAGTTCCCCGGTCCGGTCGACAACGAAGGGGTATCCGGGTGTGCCGGCCATTTCGCGGAACTGGTCCACTTGGGTTTTTGTGGTCTCCGGCGTCACGTCCACGGCGACGAAGTCTGCCTTATCGGCATATTCCTGTTCCAGTTCCTTCATCGCTTCTGCCTGCGGAACGCAGGTATAGCACCAGCTCGCCATGAAATACAGCACTGTCGGGCGGGTGGAAGGGACGGTGAGGGCCTTGCCGTCCACAGATGTGATCTCGATCCTGTCCACGTTGTTTGCGCCCGCTGGCCCGGCGGCGGGAGCGGTTTCGCTCCCGCGGTTCAACGCAGTGAGGGCCAGGACCAGGATGAGGGCCGCGGCCGCTACGACGGCAGTAATGGTGAAGATCCGCCGGTGGTTTCTGGTCGTTGTCATGGGTTTCCTTTCTGGTGGGTGCGCCCTGGCGCCGTGTCGGGAAGAAGATGTTCCGGGCCGCAGCACGCTTCGGTGCTGTCGCTGCTCTCAGCCCCATCCGTGATTGCGCTGTTGTCCTGTGCCTTGCTTTTACTGCGGCGCCGCAGGGCCAGGGCCGCGGCGGCGAGGACGGCGGCCACCGCGGTGAGGGTGATGATGGGCCAGTTGCCCGAGATGAAACCGGACAGCGCCACGCTGGCTTCGGTGACCGTCCCGCCCATGATCTCCCCGGCCTGCCCGCCGGACAGGGCCGGAACCCAGTAGAGCAACAGGTAGATCCCTGCGAGGATAAGCGCGGCTCCGCCGAGACGATTAACAAACGGCAGGATCCTTCGGACGTGGCGTGCCAGGACGTCCCGCGCTACCGCTGCACCGAGGGACAGAAGGACCAGCACCACCGAGGAGCCCAAGGCGTAGGCGGCGAAGACCGCCAGCAGCCCGGCCAGGCTCCCGGTGGACACAGCCTGGGCGACAACAGCCAGCAGCAGGGCCAGGCTGCAAGAGAGCGCAGCCACCGCATAGGCCACCCCGTAGCCAAAGACCGCCCTGAGGCCCGAACTGGTCCCGTCCGTCTTCAGAATCCGGGGCAGGTTCAACCTCGCCCCGGGCAGCTGCCATCCGAACACCATGCCAAGGCCGGCAACCACAATAACCGCTCCGATCAGCGCCGCCGCCCAGGGAAGCGCCGACGCCACCGACCGCAGGCCTACAGCGGCGAGCAGGCCGGCCGTAACAAAGACAGTGGCGAAACCGGCGCTGAGGGCAACCCCGGCCTGAAGACCTGCAAGCAACGGCCGCTTCCGTCCCGCACCGGGGCCTGAACCAATGAAATACGCCAGATAGGTTGGCAGCATCGCAAACCCGCATGGATTCACCGTGGCAAGCATTCCGGTCAGAAAGGCCAGACCCAAAACACCCGTCATCCCTGTGACCCCGCATCCTCAGAAGCACCGGCCCGGGACTGCCCGGACCGCTCCTGCTCCGACGATGAATGAGGTGTTGGAGTAGAACCCGCGGACAGGCTGGCCCCCGGGCGGGAACGGGCGCAACAATCCGTCCCCGGGCTGCCCCGACGCTGCGCCCGCAGGAGCAGGGCCCCCGCGGCAAGGGCTGCGGCGGCAATGAACCAGAGGTTGCCGGCCATTGCGCCGGCCGCGGCGAAAACACCGGCTGCAGCCGTCAGAACGGGTACCCCGCAGCACACCAGCGCCACCATCACAACACCAAGGAAGGACAGCAGAGTGCCTGCCGCAAGCACCAGGCCAGAGCGCTTCCGGCCCTTCACTTTTATTGACATGATCATCCCTTCATATGTCCGGCTCGTGTCCGGAACCCCGACAGGGGACCCCAACACGAAACCGGACGGCCAGTAGTACGTCACACCCCATTATCAACCTTCCACTAAGGGGGAAGGTCAAGCTGGCGACGGGACCTGTTGGTTTGCGGGTGCCGATGCGGAACGTTCCAGTACGATGGAAGGGTCATATGCGATTTTTTGGAACGAGATGAGGACCCGAAATGCGAATCGGTGAAGTTGCTGATGCTGCCGGTATAACAACCAAGACGATCAGGTTCTATGAGGACCGGGGCCTGCTCCCACCGGCTGAGCGCTCGGCCAACGGCTATCGTGACTACACCCACGACACCCTCAGCCGCCTCGAATTCATTCGCCGCAGCCAAATCGCCGGGCTGACCCTGGCGCAGATCCAGGGCATTCTGCGGATCCGCGATAGCGGTTTGACGCCTTGCACCCACGTACGGGATGTCCTGGGGAAACAGTTGCAGGACCTGGACCGGAAAATCGCGGAGCTCACCGCGCTCCGGGTGACCGTGGCCGAACAATATGCAACCGCCGAGGTGGCCGACCCTCAGCGCTGCGATGCTGAACAAATCTGCAGTTACATCTGAGCCCGCCGCAGGCTAAGGGGCTTCACTGAGCCGGCTCCCGCCGCGGCCAGTGCCGTCCGCAGTTACGCAGCACCCGGCTCCACGGCACGGAAGACCTCCGTGCCCGCGGCGTCCAGGATTACAGCGGTGCTTACCTGGTTTATCCGGTAGGCGGTGATGAGCCGCGTATCGGCATCAGAGGCAAAGGCCAGGGATGACGCCCCATTTCCGGCCAGGAATTCCCTGATTTCATCGGCCGTCTCGTAGGACGCGATGTCCACCGCGACATAGTTCACGGCAGCAGGAGAGCTTCGCTGGACCTTGGCAAGCACCCGGGCTCCCGGCTCGAGGGTCAAGCCCCATGGTGATGCCGTGGCCCGGCGAGTGAGCGAGGTCAGGCCGGTTGGCGGCGGCTTTCGGTGGGAATGATCTGGGGTAGGAACCGGACGTAGAGGATCATGCTCTGATTCTTATTCTCTCCGAGACAGATAACACTTGCAAAAGTTGATTACACCCTATTGTTACGCCGGTGTGCGGCAGAATGTTTCCTGTAAAATAGGGCCGTTCCTAGCATTGTTTTACACGTGTCTAGCGGGGTCTAAGCCTTATGTTTACAGAAAGTGGTGAGTGTGATGTTATCGTCTGACGGTTTCCATATTGAAAGTCATATTGACTCTGTACCCGCGTTGGCGCGGGTGAAAGATCTGCATGGTGGACTCTCGTCGGGGCAGCAGGCGTTGGGCAGGATTGTACAATCCTTGCTTGCTGACGCTGATGGCCTCGACGGTGTTCAGCTTTATGCCCTCTCGGATGCAATCGAGTCGTATCGTGATGCAGTCATAGAACAAGAGAATGCCGCCTTTAAACCTTCGCGGAGCGAAGACTAATGGTCAATGACTCTGGTTCGCATGGGCAGCGGGTGGGCTATATCCGTGTCTCCACGGTGGAGCAGAATAATCAGCGCCAGAAAGAACTACTCAATGCTTCCGGCAGGATTGACCGGTTTTTTGAAGATAGGATTTCCGGCCGCACCAAGACTGCCCGCCCTGGACTTGTCGAGTGTATGGCGTACGTGCGAGACGGTGACGAACTTGTCGTGTCGTCGATTGACCGTCTCGCCCGATCGCTGACAGATCTGCGCGGTATTGTTGATGAACTTACCGGCAAGGGTGTGACTGTTACTTTCCTGCATGAGAATCTCGCGTTTGCGAAAGACACGTCCGATCCGCGCGCGGATTTAATGCTCGGAATTCTCGGTAGCTTCGCGGAGTTTGAGCGGGCCATTATCCGCGAGCGCCAGGCGGAGGGGATTGCGTTGGCGAAAAAGGCCGGAAAGTACAAAGGCCGCAAACCCGCTCTTAGCCCGCAGCAAGTAGCGGAGATTAAACGGCGCATATTGGCAGGGGAGTCAAAGGCAGCACTAGCGCGGGAATTTGGGGTAACCCGTCCTACGGTGTATCGAGCATTGAAAAACACCTAGGGTAGTGCAGCCGTGATGGTAGATCAGCGCGCCCATGAGCCCCGTCATATGTCTTGCCATATGGCGGGACATATGTTTAGGCATATGCTAAAGCATATGTCGGCAGTTATGTAGCACTGCCAGCATTTTCGTGCGTCTAGATAGGGTGACAGGCAGAGAAATTAGCGGTGTTGAGTGCAGCTGCAAGTAGCACTGTACGGGTTTCCCCTCATGGGGGTCTTGTCGTACTTGCGGGACTTCTCCGGTGTAACCGGCCATGCTGCCTCCGACATATCCGACAGGTCAGGTGCGACCACGTTATCGGCCAGGCGCTCAATCGCGGCCAGCATGTCAGCGTGGGAGACTGCCCCAACAGGCATCATCTCCGCGATTTTCTCAACCACATCGGCGCGGGTAAACGTAGACCGCTCTGCGACAACAGCGCCGAGAATATCGCTCACACTCGGCAGCACCGCCTCGGCGTAACGACGCGACTGACTATCTGTCTCGACGCCGCTTAGTGAGCTAACCACTGCGAGCACAGCCTTGGCTTCGGGCCTTTCACGCCAGTGCCGTTCTAGTTCTTCTAAGGAGACATCGAGGTCTTTCGTCTGGCGAGTTTTCTTCTGCCCAATGCGTTCAAACGCGCCTCTGGCATCGAGGCTGTTTTCTTCTCGCCACTTCTCAATCTCACTCGCGCGAGTAGAAAACGCTTTGAGCAACTTTGCATCGTCAAGGCCGGCAATCTCGGCGCAGCCATTCGTCACATCAGACCAGGCGAGACCGAACTGCTTCGTCACCGCTTCACGCAACGTTGCTTGGTAGATCATTCCAGCCGCGCGCGCCTCGTGATACAGGCTCACGCCATCGAGTGTTCGCCACTTGCCATCGGCACACAGTTGCTTGTTTGCCAATAGAACGTGCGAGTGAACATGGGGGTCGCCTGCGCGACTTGTCCGGTGCTCATACTTCACACCGGAGAGTGCTTCGACGCGATCAATCACCATCAGATCGCGGTCGAAATCATCGGCTCGGCGTGTGTATCCGGCGTGCTCGGAGAGATACGAAAGTGCTTCAGACACCGCCTGCGAGTGCGCGGCATCGACGGCCTGGCGCACGCTTTCGTCTCCGAATCCCCATAAAACAGACACGCTTTTCGGGGCGCAGAAAGTTAAATCGAACCCTGGAACACCGGTCGATTTTGGCGCGCGCCCCAGCTTCTCACCGCTCGGCGCGAGTGCTTTATTGAACCAATCTCGCACCGACTCGCCGCGAATTTCGGCGTCAATTTCAACACCAAGTGCCGCCGAAACACGCTCGCTTTGTGCGCGAGAACGCGCGGCAATCCAGGCCCGCGCGGGCTTCGTCCCGTCCTCGGAGTAATACGAATCTGGCCCAACTCCGGACGCATTCTGAGCAGAATTTTGATCAACAGTGGACTCGTAATAAGCCACGGACTCGCCGTGCAGCTTCGCAATCGTTAGCACGTGCCGTGACCCACCTTTCCGCCAGTCCGAGCGCAGCCCGCGCGGGCTGCGGCAGTTTACTGCAAATGTACCAGAGAGATTTCACAGAGAGATTTCTTCGGCAACTGACTTTTCGTCTTGGAGGGCACCAGAAAGTGTGAAAAGCGTTGGCAGGGGCGCCGCCGGGAACCGGCGGTCGGGGTCGGAGGTCTAAGAGACCGTGGCGTTGATTCTGGATACCGATGACGAGATTTTCATCGCGGCGGACGCCGCGGACATGGCGAAGCAGCTTGTCGGCCTCCTCTACGGCGGGTGAGGCACAGCAGAGCGTCGCTCCCGTGCCGAACGACGCCATCAAGATCATCTCCGGCCCCGCGAAGCTGGACGAGACGAAGGAGTGAGGACCATGTCCGACCAGAACATCAACATCAAGCTCGACCGCGGCGGCCCCGAGAACCACGCCTGGACGGTGCTGGGCACCCTGCTCGCCTGCGGCGCTGTCGGCATGGCCGCCTGGGCGATCTCCAACGCCGGAGCCCTGGACCTGGCTGCGACCGGCCTGTTTTTCTTCTTCATGCAGCTCATCTCGATGATGCTCAAGGCGGGGCTGATCGTCGTCCCGGAGAAGAACCGGAAGGACTTCGGCGAGACGCGCGGCCTGCTCAAGACCGCCTGGCGCGAGTTCCAGGAGTTCCAGGGCCGCTCGCCCATCTGGCGGATGGCGCTGCTGGCGCTCGGCTTCACCGTCGGCTACATGATCTTCCGCTGGGGACTCTCGGTGGCGCTCGGCATCTTCAGCAACGTCTGGATCGCCGGAGCCGCCTCGGCGCTCATCGCGTCCTTCATCGTCGCGCCGCAGCTGTTCACGAACCTGGTCTCGAAGATGAAGACGAAGTCGGGCCTCCAGGTGAAGACGACCACTGGTACGCCCGATGCCGAGAGGGGTGACGTCTGATGACGAAGGCGGCGATCACGACCATCGGCGCAGCACTGCTGGCCGCCGCTGCTCTCGCGCTCAGCGGGTGCAGCTACCCCGGCGACGACGAGGACCGCGCCGCGTTCCATGCCGAAGCGCAGGATCCAGTCCCCTCGGCACCGGCTACCGAGCCTACCGAGCCGGAGACCCCGGCCGAGGAGACCGGCGACGAGAGCACCGAGGAAGGCGGCCAGGGCGAGAAGTCGGGCGCAACCGCGGACCTGGGCGTCGAGGACGGGCATGTCCAGTATCTCCGCGCGATCCAGAACTTCTCGCCCGCGCTTGAGCGCTGGGTGCTCGACGAGGAGGCGGGCGAGGTCACCTACGGGATCGTCAACTGCGCCGGCCAGACGAAGTCCGAGGGCGTCGCCACCCTCGAGCGGGTCGACGGCGGCGATGGAGCAGCGTTCGAGGCGACGTGGATCGGCAAGTCGCCGTTGGAGAACGTCGCGGCGGAATCGATACGCGTCGAGATCACCGAGGACACTTTGAAGAACTTCGCGGACGTTGCGACGTCCAGGACCGACATCGAGGCGAGCAACGTCGCTTCGATGTGCGCCGAGGTCGGCGAGACAGCCGCCGACTTCGTCTTCTGAGAATGACCACAAGAACGCCCCCAGATCTACTCCGGGACCTTCTCCGCGCGAGCAGGGTCGGACGCGACTCGGGAACAATGGTGCCGTGGCAGATTTCGACCTCCTCTGCGCGGCGCTTGTCTCCGCCCCGAAGACACCATCGAAGGTCTCGTCGCGGACGTTCCGAAGCTCCGGCACGACGAAGCCTGATCGTCGTCGTCCCGAGAAGATCTAGGCTCGTCCGGCGCGAAGGGCGATGAGGGCTGCTTCTACGCGGTTGCGCGCTTCAGTCTTCCGCAGGATCGCGGAAACGTGCACCTTGACGGTGCCGGGAGCGAGGTGCAGCGCTTTCGCGATCTCAGCGTTCGTCTCTCCTTGGCTGAGCCGGATCAGAATCTCTCGCTCGCGAGCCGTGAGGCGTTCGAAGCGTTCGACGGCGCTCGCGTACTGGGTGTACGTCGTCGAGACGCCGGAGTCGAGCAGACGCCGGGCGACCGAGGGCGAGAAGAACGCTCCGCGACCGGCGACGGCGTGCACACCGGCGATCAGCTGGCGCGGATCGCCGGACTTGAGGACAAACCCGTCTGCGTCGAGCCGGATGGCCTCGGCGATGTAGTCGTCCTCCCCGAACGTGGTGACGAACAGGCAGGGGAGCGCGCTCCCGTCGGAGCGGAGCCGTTGCAGCGCGTCGAGTCCGCTCATCCCGGGCATCTGGATGTCGAAGAGGGCGACGTCGAGACGGTGCGCGTCGATCTTGCGCAGGGCCTCTGCTCCGTCGGCGGCCTGGGCTACGACCTCGATGGCGGGATCGGTGTCGAGGATCCCGACGATGCCGGTCCTCACGAGGGGGTCGTCGTCGGCGACCAGGACTCTGACCGGGGCCTCGGTCGCTGTCATCGTTGTCCTCCTGCGATGTACTCGGTGCTGGAGACCTCGTCCTGCGCGAAGCAGATCCGGTACACGTCCCCGGCAGCGTCGTCAAAGGTGTTCGCGGTCACGGCGTAGTCGTGGCAGTCGTCCGGTCGGTTCTCGCCCCGCCTGGCCGGCAGCTCGTGGCCGGGCAGGATCCGCTCGGTCTCCGCCCGCGCGTCTCCGACGCTGATGCTTGAGAAGGCCCCTGCCGACAGCAGCGCGCGGTGGTTCTGCACCACCGTCAGCGCCTCGACCGCTGCGAGCCCGACGACGACGATCGCCGCGGTCGAGGCGAGAATCAGTCGCTGGCGGAGCTTCGTTCTGCCGGTCGAGCTCTCATCGACGTCTCTCGTCGCCTCCACAGCGCGATCATCGTGCGTGCTCTGCTCCTGACGGCGAGTCGGGAGGACCGCAGAGAGGACGAACGCACTGTCCGTCTTCTCCGCGGCGAGTTCTCCGCCGTGGGCGCGGAGCTCACTTTCCAAAGTGCTCAGGCCCGTGCCCGCTGTGTGCGCGTCGGCAGGAGTCTCGCCGAGGGCGTTCTCGATCTTCAGACGCAGCTCGGCACCGACGTCGGCAGCGGTGATGTCGATCGGGGTGCCGGGAGCGTGCCTGCTTGCGTTCGTGATCGCTTCTTGTAGGACCCTCGTGACCTGCTCGCCTCCGAAGTCCTGCAGCCGCCTGGGTTCCGGCAGTCCTTGCACGGTGATGCGCGCACCGGCTGCGCGGGCCCGGGCCAGCAGTGCATCGACAGATGCTGCGCCCATTGGCAGCACGGGAGCGCCGGATCTGAGGTCGGAGACGGAGTCCCCCAGGCGTTCGACCGCGTGGGCGAGGTCGTTGCGGGCGTGTAAGAGCGAGGTGCGGGCGCTCTCGGGCAGTGCCGGGTCGATCTCGAGCCGTCCGAGATTGAGCGCGACGAGGCTCAACGAGTGGCCGAGGTCGTCGTGCAGCGACTGCGCGAGGGCGAGCCGGTCGGCGGTGGCGCGCTCCTTGAGCTCGGCCAGGCGCTGGACCTGCCGCAGCTCTCGCTCGCGGTCTGCCCTCCGCCCGAGGACGATGTACTGGCGCACGGCGAGACCGATCAGCCAGGGCACACCAGCGCGCATGAACGCCGGGGGCAACTCCTCCGCGACGTAGAGCCAGTGCCCGTCGAGCCACGTGGCCCGGGCCATGCTCACGACGACCAGCACTGCCAGTCCTCCCAGGCCCGCGCGCGGACCCCTGGACCAGAGCCCGATTGCGATCGCGGCGATGCCGGTGAGCAGGGCCATGAAGAGGCCCGGCTCCGGCGCGGAGGCCAGCACCCCGAAACCGATCGCCGTTAGCGCGTCGACGCTCCGGCGCGCAGACGGACGATCAATTAGGGTCATGCGCTCCATTCTACCGGGGACCGTGGGCTCGCCGCCTCCCTCGATCGGGCGTGCGCAGCACCTCGCCGGTATGACCGTGGGCATAGACGAGTCGCCCCGCATGGCAGATGCTGAGGCCGAACCGCGTCCATAGCGTGGATTTCATGACTCACGAAACTTCGACGCGCACGCTTTCGACGTCGCGCAGATCCTCGTCCCGCCCCGTGCCGTGGCCCGCGCTGTTGATTGCCGTCGCAGCTCTTGCTGCCCTCGCTCTCGCGACGTATCCGGTGCGTGAGCGCCTCTTCACCGCTGTCGCCGGTCTCGCCGAGGGCTCGGCACTGGCCTCGGCGGTGGGATCCGTGGCCGAATTCGGTCTGCTTGCCCTCGTGGCGACCGCCGGCGTCCTCGCTCTCTGGTGCTGGCTGCGCGAGCGCCGGCGGTTCTGGCTCCTGGCGCTGGCTGGACTCGGCGTGATCACGGCCTACGGATTGAGCGAGGCCGTCAAGCTGCTGGTCGAGGAGCCACGGCCCTGCAGCGTCGTCGACACTGCCACTGTGCTCAGCTGCCCCGGGAGCGGGGACTGGTCGTGGCCGTCGAATCACGCCGTCCTGGCCGCTGCCTTCGCCACCGCCTGCATCCTCGTCGTCCCCCGCCTCGCCTGGTTCGCGTTGCCTCTCGCGCTGGCGATCGCCGCCTCTCGAGTGGCCGCCGGAGTCCACTACGTCCACGACGTGCTCTCCGGTCTCGCGCTCGGTGCCCTCGTCGTCGCGGCCGTCGTCGCCGCGGCGTCGCCGGTGCTGGACCGGCGTCTGACTGGCGGACGGGACGGCCATCCGGATTCGGCCAGCCGGTCCCAGGGCGGGCGCGCATGATCGAGGTCGACCGTCTCTCGAAGCGCTACGGCCAGGTGACCGTTGTTGAAGGATTGAGCTTCACGGTCCCCGACGGATCCATCACCGGGTTCCTAGGCCCGAACGGAGCCGGCAAGTCCACGACCATGCGATGCCTCCTCGGGCTCCACAAGCCCACCACCGGAACCGTGCTCATCGACGGGCTCCCGCTGACCGCCCAGACGAGGCCGGCCGAGGTCGTCGGAGCCGTCCTCGACGCCTCCTGGTTCCACCCCGGCCGGACCGGACTGGCGCACCTGACGACCATCGCTGCTTCTGCCGGCCTACCCGACCGCCGCGCCTGGGAGGTACTCGAGGCCGTCGCGTTGACCCAGGCAGCTCATCGCAGGATCGGCGGCTACTCGCTCGGGATGAAGCAGCGCCTGGGGCTCGCGGCCGCCCTGCTGGGCAGACCGCGCAACATCGTCCTCGACGAGCCGATGAATGGCCTCGACCCGCAGGGGATGGAGTGGATGCGCGCCTTCCTGCGCGATGCCGCCGCGAGCGGCCACGCCGTCCTTGTCTCCTCCCACCTGCTCGGCGAGATGGAGACCCTCGCCGACCGCCTCGTCGTCATCGACAACGGCCGCTTGCTCGGCCAGTGGGACGTCGCCGATCTTCTGCACGCGCGCAGCCGCCAAGCGCTCCTCCGCACCGACGACGACGAACGCGTCGAGCAGGCTCTGCGCGGACTGCGGGTCCCCGTAACCGCACTGCCCGAGGGACTCTGCGTGACATTCGACGAGACGGTCCCCGACGCGCTCACGCTCTCGCGGACCTGCCGAGACCTCGACGTGCTCATCACTGCCCTGACGGACAAGCCGATCCGGCTGGAAGAGGAATTCCTCCGCCTCACCGACCGATCATCCGAAGCCGAACATGGCAAAGAAAGGCCCGAGCGATGACACGAGCATTGACAGCTGAGGTGCGCCGACTGCTCACCGTGCGCTCCACAGGCATCTTCGCTGCGCTGCTGATCGGCTGCTGCGTCGGCCCCATCGTCCTGATGGGCATCGTCTACGACCCGGCCTATCGAGGGCCGATCGACGCCGGTGATCTGGGCAAGTGCGTGAGCATCTTCCATGTGCTGGCCATCGTGTTCGCCGGCACACACACCGCGACCGAGATCAATGCGGGGTCGACGGCGCTGTCCTTCCTCACGCAGAAGAGTCGATGGGCCTCGTTGGTGGCACAGGCAGCGGTCCAGTGGGCGTTCCTCGCATTCGCGTACGTCGTCGGCATCGGCCTCGCGCTCGTCGCGGCGACGTTCTATCCCGACGGGCTGGCCATGTCGCCGCGAGGGTGGGCCTACCTCGCGGCCTACCTCCTCGTCGTTCTCCTGTGGGCGACGATGGCGACGGCGCTTGCCGTCCTCACGCGCTCCGTCGCGGTGTCCGTCGCCGCGCCGATCACGTGGATGCTCCTGATCGAACAGCTCGCGTCCATGGTCCCGATGCTCGAGGCGATCACGCCGTGGCTGCCGTTCAACGCCAGCCACATGCTCCTCGCCCAGGCACTTGGAGAGGCCCCTGCAGGCATGTCCGTGTGGCCTCCTGCCGTCGCGCTTCTCGTACCGGCACTCGGCCTGGCGGGCGCGGGGCTATGTGCCCATGTCCGACGGGACTCGGCGTGATGGGCAGGCCTGCGCCTCGCATCCGCCGCCCAAGACGGTTCGTGGCGTCGCAGGGCTGGGGCTGACTCACACCGCCGTTCAACAAACGGTCGTTGATGTGAACAGTGGTCCGGAGGAGCCGATCGCGAGCATTTCGCCGAGTGGGTGTTCACAAACCCGTTCAACTACATCTAGACTAGACAGAGGCAGTTGAAGGTGCTGTTGCAACTTGGGGCGGGAGCACCCACCAAAATATATCATCATGAACAATAAAACTGTCTGCTTACATAAACAGTAATACAAGGGGTGTTATGAGCCATATTCAACGGGAAACGTCTTGCTCGAGGCCGCGATTAAATTCCAACCTGGATGCTGATTTATATGGGTATAGATGGGCTCGCGATAATGTCGGGCAATCAGGTGCGACAATCTATCGATTGTATGGGAAGCCCAATGCGCCAGAGTTGTTTCTGAAACATGGCAAAGGTAGCGTTGCCAATGATGTTACAGATGAGATGGTCAGACTAAACTGGCTGACGGCATTTATGCCTCTTCCGACCATCAAGCATTTTATCCGTACTCCTGATGATGCATGGTTACTCACCACTGCGATCCCCGGGAAAACAGCATTCCAGGTATTAGAAGAATATCCTGATTCAGGTGAAAATATTGTTGATGCGCTGGCAGTGTTCCTGCGCCGGTTGCATTCGATTCCTGTTTGTAATTGTCCTTTTAACAGCGATCGCGTATTTCGTCTCGCTCAGGCGCAATCACGAATGAATAACGGTTTGGTTGATGCTAGTGATTTTGATGACGAGCGTAATGGCTGGCCTGTTGAACAAGTCTGGAAAGAAATGCATAAGCTTTTGCCATTCTCACCGGATTCAGTCGTCACTCATGGTGATTTCTCACTTGATAACCTTATTTTTGACGAGGGGAAATTAATAGGTTGTATTGATGTTGGACGAGTCGGAATCGCAGACCGATACCAGGATCTTGCCATCCTATGGAACTGCCTCGGTGAGTTTTCTCCTTCATTACAGAAACGGCTTTTTCAAAAATATGGTATTGATAATCCTGATATGAATAAATTGCAGTTTCATTTGATGCTCGATGAGTTTTTCTGATAGTTAGTCTTTGTAGAGACACAAACCTGAAATTCCGGACACCGCGCTTCAGGACATCTCCCTGGACGCCGATATCTGGCAGTATCCGGACGGGGCACTGTTGCAAATAGTCGGTGGTGATAAACTTATCATCCCCTTTTGCTGATGGAGCTGCACATGAACCCATTCAAAGGCCGGCATTTTCAGCGTGACATCATTCTGTGGGCCGTACGCTGGTACTGCAAATACGGCATCA
>QWCQ01000745.1_pt1 | contig 17723 bp, 19 predicted proteins | sample 1972701 | NCBI WGS metagenome assembly QWCQ01 (sample SAMN09866704, study PRJNA288562) | Human gut metagenome isolate pre4_stool, whole genome shotgun sequencing... | reverse complement strand
GACAAGTATGATCGGGTCGGGTATGGTAGCGGTAATTCGCGTAATGGCACCATGGCTAAAACGGTTCATACCGAGGTTGGTCCGGTTAAGATTGATCAGCCAAGGGATCGGGCTGGCAGCTTCAAATCGTGTCTGTTGCCGCCGGGTCAGCGGCGCTTGGCGGGTCTTGATGACATGATTATTTCTTTGTATGCCGGTGGCATGACGGTCCGGGAAATTGGTCATCACCTGGAGGCCACTTTCGGCACCCAGATTTCTCACGAGACGATCTCGAATATCACCGAAGCTGTCCAAGACGAGGTGGCTGCTTGGCAGACCCGCCCGTTAGAGGCGTTTTATCCGGTCATGTTTCTAGATGCGATCCAAGTTAAAATTAAAGATCAAAACAGGGTCACTTCCCGGGCCTCATATCGCTATCGGCGTGGATCTTGATGGCATAAAGCACGTGCTTGGCATTTGGGTGCAAGCAGCCGAGGGCGCTAAATTTTGGGCTGGTGTGTGCGCTGAACTGGCCAACCGTGGCGTCAAAGATGTGTTAATAGTCGCCTGCGACGGGCTAAGTGGTTTCCCCGAGGCTATCGCGGCGACTTGGCCAGGGGCGATCGTGCAAACCTGTGTGGTTCACCTAATACGGTCCCCAATGCGATTCGTGGCCTACCAAGACCGCAAAGCCGTCGCGGCGGCTCTAAGGCCTATCTACACAACGGTTAACGAAGACAGCGCACTGGAGGCGCTGGATGCCTTCGAGAAAAGCCAGTGGGGCCAAAAATATCCGGCCACACTAGCGGCTTGGCAGCGAGCCTGGGACAGGTTCATCCCGTTCCTTGCTTTCGGCCCGGCTACCCGTAATGCAATCTACACCACCAACAGTATCGAGTCACTGAATTACCAGCTACGTAAAATCATCAAAACCAAAGGCCATTTCCCCTCCGATGCAGCCGCTGTCAAACTCATGTGGCTAGCGATAACAAATATCGAAGACAAACGAGCCAGGCAACGAGCTAAAGAAACCGGCCTACCCAAAGGCAACCCCCGAAAAGCACCAGGCAAACTAATCGAAGGACTACCAATCCAAGGATGGCAGAAAGTACTTGGCGAACTAGCCCTACACTACCCAGACCGATTCCCAACCACTATTTAATAAAAACCGTTTACACAAAAAACTTGACAAGCCCGCTAGAAGGCTATTCGGTTAGCCAACTCGGGGTAGGCAAAACCTCTTTTGCCAATAAAACGGCTTGGTGTTGGAAGGCTCGAGTACCTAAGCCACAAGTTACCGGCGAGATATATGACCAGATCCTTCTTGACGGGATCTACCTTCCCTATAACTGGTGCCTAATCACCGCTACCAACGGCAAACAGGTCATTGACTGGCAATGGTGTCAAAGAGAAAACGCGCCCGCCTACCAGGCATTAATGAACCGGCTACCGGCCCCGACGGTAGTGGTAACCGATGGCGGGGCGGGAATCGCCAAAGCCTTAAAAATCTGCTGGCCACAAAGCCGCATCCAGCGCTGTCTTTTCCACATTCGGGCTAACACCATCACTGATCTAACCCGCAACCCACAAAGCGAGGCTGGCAAGACGCTACTAGCCCTTACCAACCAGTTAACGAGGGTCAAAACACCCGAAGACGCCGGAAAGTGGCTTAGCCTGTTACAAGACTGGCATCAGGTATATCGCGATTACATTAACGAGAAAACCTATAGTCTTGAACCAGGAACAAGGAAATGGTGGTGGACACACCAGCGAGTCCGAAAAGCCTATAAACGCTTAGAACGCCTAGCCCGATCCGGTTACCTATTTACCTGGCTCAACCCAAAATTCACCGGGCTTGACATTCAGCGCACTACCAGCAGCCTTGAAGGCGGCGTCAACGCCGCGATCCGTCGCCTACTTAACGCACATCGCGGCCTATCCGAACCCCACATGAAAACAGCGATCGAATGGGGGTCAAACCAAAAATCCATAGATCCCATCAACCCTATAAAATATCTCACCAACCAGCGCAAACACCTAGATAAAGAAAAGCCGGGCCGAACGCAACCAAACCCGACCGGCCCACCCCAATACGACAACGCCATCGACTACAACCCCGCCTATCAAGACGGATCCCTACACATCCGCAAAGGTCGGGCAGGACACTAAACCACCCCAACACGCCCAGAAAAAACACACAAAATGTTACCTAGCCCGGAACAGACGATAAAACAAGCCACGACACGCCGAGACCATACACACATTTGGGTATTAACCCAAGATCGACGGGGTCGTCGCAACCATCATGGCACTCGACCGCGCCATCCGAAACGGCACCGACCACGTGAACGGCAGCGTTTATGACGAGCGCGGACTACTCGTGCTGTGATCTAACTTTCGTACTAACAAGTGGAAAACTGAGTAGACTTCTACACCTGTTCCTCCGCTGGGTCTACTTTCCACCAATGTTCGGAGTTGCGCCTACATTCCAGTACGGGAGTCCGCTCGGTGACTTCCTTTCTGGTACCGCCACCCGATATTGGGATGTTTCTCCATTTGGTTGCCTTATTGTAGTACCTCAATTTTCCGTTGCATTTGGGGCAATTATTGCCCTTGATGCGTTCGAGAGTGATCCGATGACCGCGACCATTTAATGCCCAGCCTGGGATTAGGGGCACCCTTAATTGTTGCTTGGTTATTCTTCGCAATCCGAATGCGGCACTCGCTACAACAAGGAGAACACTGAACGCCGCTATTGCGATGATGCTCTTTGTCGTATTAGGAGCATCGGAGGAGCCAGAGCGTAGAAGATGGATGACCGGAGAGAGAATCGTGCTGAGGGGTAACAGGCTCGCGATGCCGGTGAAGAATCCGATCCAGGTCAGGATTGCCTGCGTAAATGGGCTGCGCCATTTGGGGACAGCATCGTAAGTTGCAACCTCCTTGGCTGGAGTATCACTGGATGATACATAGATATCCCGACCTGCTTGATATTGGCTCCCGTAATTGTGTCCGCCAATGCTGCTTGTCATGTTTGCCTGGGGCTCTAAGGCAGACCCGCACTTTGGACAAAAACTATCGCCAGGTTGAACTGGCCTCCCGCAATCACACCGCATTCAACTTCTTCCTGGCAAGAGCGACCCCTGAAGTTCTTGGTCAAAGTAACGAACTGAATTTTACCTTATACGGAGCTGAACAGAGATATGAAAATGAGATTCTTCGACTGGCTGCGTAGCCATGCCACTCGCACCGCTACTGATCACGCCATCGGCTCTGTTTATAGCTTCTTTTTCGGGGCTACGTCGTCTGGGCGGTCAGTGACGGAACGCTCTGCGATGCAGATGACTGCCGTTTACAGTTGCGTGCGCATTCTGGCCGAGGCGATCGCGGGTTTGCCTTTGCACGTCTACCAGCAGAGTCCTGATGAGGCGAAGGTGAAGGCGCTGGATCATCCGTTGTATCGGCTTCTTCATGATGAGCCGAACCCGGAGATGACGAGCTTCTTTTTCCGAGAAACCCTCATGACGCACCTGTTGTTGTGGGGGAACGCGTTTGCTCAGGTAGTGCGTAACGGGCTCGGCGAAGTGATCGGGCTGTATCCGCTGCAACCGAATCGGATGAGCGTAGGCAGGGATCTGGACAGCAAGGCTTTGTATTACGAGTACCAAACTAGCTGGGACGAACCCGCAGGAGAGTACAAGACGATCCGGCTTACCCCTAACGATGTGCTTCATGTTCCAGGTCTTGGTTTTGATGGGTTGGTTGGTTATTCCCCGATCGCGATGGCAAAAAATGCTATCGGGCTCGCGCAGGCCACGGAAGATTACGGTGCTTCATTTTTGGGTTAATACCCAAAATTTACACTAATCAATAGTCGCGGCTGGTTTCACCTGCTTGGTCAATACGCCTACCCTTAAGCAGCATTAGAAAGAGATCCAGCCCACTCCCGACCGGAGTCGAGGCGGGCTGAACGATTAAAATCAGGATATCAAAAGCAATCTACGGGCATCTAGGCGCGAATGTTAAAACGTTGGATTACCCGCCAATCAATCCCAGCTGGCTGGCACTCCCATCGAATATTTCCAGACCGGCAGATGGAAGGCCTCGATAGACCATGCCATCATTGGCGCAAACCAGATCCGGTTCATCTTTATAACCGGGAAAGAAATCACGGTCAATCTGTGAAAAGAACGTAGGGTGTCAACATTGGATGCAAAATCGGGCTCTAATAACTTAGAATTCTTTACCTGCCATGATTTTTCGACTTATCCATAGTGATACTGCGGTAAGTACGATCGTCACGGTCAGTAAGATTCCTGCGTTTGTGAGTGGGGGTAGGGTTAAGGCTTTTGCTACCCATTCGAAGATTGCTTGCTTGTTGGAACCAACAAAGGATGATCCAGCGAACACCACGATGAATACCGCGACTAGAAAAAGCTTGGCTTTTTCTGGACCAAATTTGTAAAACAACGGTAGCTGAATAATGGTCAAAAGCAGAGTGACCGCAAAGGCGAAACTGGCCACCAAAACAGTATTTTTCCAAGGCATCTCAACCATTAAATAGGCAAGAACACCTGTAACCGCGAAAGCCACTATCCCAAGAGCGAGTGTAATCAGAAAATTTAAATTAACGAGTTCGTTTCTACTGATAGGTCCGGCAAGAATCGTTCGGTTCACCTTGGATTCAGCATCACGAGCAAAGGTGGCCGTAAAATAAAGCATCCCAATCACGCCAAAAATAAACGGAAAGATGATCAACTGGTTTGCATAAATCCCCACAACGCTGATCGCAACGAGCACCAGAGCTAGAACAGCTATATATGTACGATTGGCAATAAGGTCTTTATAAAATGCAGCTCTCACTGATCTTCTCCTTTAATCGTGTAGACCATTATGTCCTCAATCGTCGGTCTACCAGCTTGTGCACCAGCAGGAACTGCCTCGGTGCGGACGATTGCTTCTTGACCAAAATCATGACGGCGGCGCCCTAATACTTGCGTGGAATCAAGCTGGTTTGCCTGCTCATTGGTCAACGCTACGATTCGCCAAGAATCTAAGAGCTCGTCTTTTTGTTCCATGAACTTCAACTTTCCCTCACGGATGAAAGCTACGTAGTCAGCGGCTTTTTCAATATCGGAAACGATGTGAGACGAAAACAGAATCGAGTGGGTCGGAACTTCGATAAATTCGAGCATAATATCAAGCACCTCATCACGAATCACCGGATCCAAACCACTGGTAGCCTCATCAAAAATTAGTAAATCCGATGCATGGGAAAGTGCCATCGCTAGCCCCAGCTTCATCCGCATACCTCTAGAGAGTTCACCAACTCGCTTAGACGAAGCGAGATGAAAACGCTGCTGGTAACTAGCGTATGTCTGCCCATCCCAACTCTTGTACAGGCGCTTGCCGAACTCGCCAGCATTCTTAACAGTAAAACTATCCGGCAGGCTAATATCGTCAAATACTACCCCCACTCGTTCATGCGCTCGTGGGTGATCTGCACCTGCAGGCTGCCCCAAAAGGTTTATTGTCCCAGCATCGGGGTGAGCAAGACCTAAAATCAAACGCAGCGTTGTAGATTTACCGGCACCGTTCTCGCCCACGAAACCCACAATTGCCCCCTGGGGAACTTCAAGGTTAAGCGGACCGAGCGTGAATCCCGGATACTTTTTCACTAGTCCGTTGATTTCAATCACATTCATCGGATCCTCCTAATAAATCAATCAGCTCTTTCAGATCAGAAACAGACAAGCCAGCAACCCGAGCCGAGGCGAGGGCGGATTTCAAATAGTCTTCGACTTTTTTACGCTGCTCTTCCTTGAGCAGTTCAGTGTTTTTAGAAGCGACAAAGCTACCTCGCCCCTGTACGGAATCAATGAAACCCTCTAGCTCTAGCTCGTCATAGGCGCGCTTGGTAGTAATCACCGACACGCGAAGCTGTGATGCCAAACGCCGGATCGACGGCAGCTTGTCGCCGGGCGCTACCTGATCGTTGATTATTGCCGCTTTGAGCTGATTCTTAATCTGAGCGTAAATCGGATCAGAACTTGCATTACTAACGATGATATCCACAAACACCTCCTAGTGTTTATAGTGTACATGAACACTAGGACGAATTATATAGAACAGTCCACATTCAGAGAAACATTTCAAACGCCATAACGCTCAACAGGGAAAACACGATACTCGCTAACACAAAAGGGTACTTATCAGACCTGACATCCTAGCGAAAAGTAGTTGCTAGGCCTTTATGTATGCGGTAGTATGTCATGCAAGGAACATGGTTAAACAAGGAGGGGCTGGTGTCTGAGTCACAGTTACGCAAGGGCGCTGTTGAACTGGTTGTCCTTGGATTACTTTCGTCTCGTCCTTCTTACGGGGGGCAGCTTGTAGAGCGTTTTCGTGAGGAAGCGGGGTTGGAGATTTCGACGGGTACGTTATATCCGCTGCTTGCGCGGCTACGTAAAACAGGGTTGGTAGTTACAGCTTGGCAGGAGTCTCCGGTAGGACCACCGAGGAAGATTTATAAGCTCGCAAAACCTGGGAAGAATCGCTTATTGCAGATGCGCCGCGAATGGGAGGCACTTGATTGTGCTGTGAAGCGAACAACGCAGAAAGGAATACGGTAATGAAGTGGTTCGGTAAGGACGCAGAAGGGCAGGCGCGAGTTTTGGGGATACCTGTCTCCGGGGTGTGGTTGGGGCGCTCTGATGCTGCGCTGGATGGTTTTGAACCAGAGAATCCGCGCTTGTTCATTCCTCGAAAATACGGACTGGGTTGGGACGTTAATCTGGGTGCTATTGGTGTGCATTTAGGGCTAATTCGACCCGATGATTCTCTACCGGACTTGGCCAGCTACGTTCCCACACGTCTAAAGCGAGGCATTAAGCTCACCACTATTGCTGGCGGGATTGGGGTTGCGTTCTTGGCGGTACTCGTTAGTCGCAAGGAGCAGGTTCTCGTTCAGCGCTCAACACGCGGAGCGTCTGAAAAATTTATTACCGGCAAGCAGGCTGCGCTAGCTCCAGTGGTTTTAACGACCGTTGCAGCACTAGCGCCACAGGTCTTCCGACGCGATGACCCCGAATCCGAAGATGCCGTGCGTTTGGCCAATCACGCTGATCTGATGGGCGTTGAAGCCATGTCCATAGCCTGGCTTGCAGCAATGCGTCGGGCTGGCGACAAGCAGGAAATGAACCGCCGGTCGATGGTGCCCATTGTTGCTTTATGGCCCCTCGTTGCCGGCGCTTGCCAACTCACTTATGTAAAAACCGCGTTAGCCAGGGTAAAAACCCGGCTACATAATTCAGGAGACAAGCAATGAACCCTATAGATAAACTGTTGGATCTGCCGACCCCAGCATTAATAGGAGTTTGCATCCTTATAGGAGTGCAACTGATAGCGGTGGTCTGGTCTTTAATTTGTCTGCTGCGCGATAAGCGAACTCACATTGCCGGTTTAAATCGCCTAGTGTGGCTCTTGGTTATCCTCTTTGGCCAACTGATTGGGCCAATCGTCTTTTTGGTTATGTACTTTCACGAACAAAGACAGCATAAGGTGCAGCGTGAATATGAACAGAAAGCTACAGCCAAGCATCACCAGGTTGCTGCGAGTTCAGTGGTAAGCAAGCTGTATCCGAAGGAATGAACATGGATTTAGCAGTCTGTACTAAAGATTTGTCCAAAACCTTCGGTAAGCACCAAGTACTAAACAACATAAACCTTCGAGTTCCTACCGGCTCCTGTTATGGGTTTGTGGGAGCTAACGGGGCTGGCAAAACCACCACCATGAGGATCCTTGCAGGACTGGCCGGAGCCAGTAGTGGCAGCGCCACCGTGCTGGGAGTTAGTCGAGGCAAACTTCCGGTCAAACCGATCCCTGGCGTGTCTTACCTGACTGATGTCCCCCAGATTAGCCCCTGGCTTAAAGCCAAGGATGCACTCATCACTCTCGCCCGCCTTGGTGGAATCTCCCCAGACCTTGCAGCCGAAAGAAGCGACGAACTACTCAATCTGGTTAACCTCGACAAAGCCCCCGGAAGAATCGGCTCCTTTTCTAGAGGCATGAAGCAACGGATGGGAATAGCAGCAGCACTCGTTACTGCCCCGAAACTACTACTGATAGACGAACCAACCAGCGCTCTTGACCCGATCGGGCGAGCAGATGTTCTGGGGCTACTACGCGAGTTAACCGGGAAGGTAACGATAGTATTTTCCTCCCACATCCTCAGCGATGTCGCTAAAGTCTCTACCCACGTGGGGATCCTGCATCGCGGTAACCTGCTAGCTCAAGGACAGTTAGGTGAGCTGGTCAGTCAGCAAACTAAACACGTTACCCTTGATGTCACGGTGCGTTCAGACGTTGCCACCGCCGTGGCTAAGGCTATCTATAGCCTCGATTCTGCCGCAAAGATTCACCCCACCTTTAGCGGCTTAGATGAACTTTTCACCAAACTAACTAAGGACGGCGGTAAAAAATCGTGAATACCTCGAGTTTCAGATTGATCTGGCGCTATCAAGCTGTCTGGCTCCTTCGCTCTTATGGGACATGGATTATAGGTGGGGTATTCGTTATCCTTGCTCTCACCCAAGGATTGTTTACCCAATACACGCCGCGAATCATCAGATTTCTGGCCGGATCGGAAGTAACCACGCTAATACAGTCACTACCAGAATCTTCCTGGCAGCAAGCCTACGCGGGATGGATAAAGAACCTTACCCAAATTCTTACCGTAATCCTGGTTGCAATGAACTCTTTTCGTTGCAGCGTGCTTACCGGCAATGGTGACATTCCTTTTATTTTCCCTGGTAGCGTACAGCGCTCACACTACCTCATCAGCTTTGCTATCAGTAGCTGGCTATCTACCCTATTCCTTGCCGTCTTCAGCGCTACCCTGGCTTGGGCCGGAACATCACTGTTATTCCCAGGCGCTAATCCTGCCCCGATCATATTGGCTAGTTTGGTATGGGCGCTACAAATCATTCTCATTCACGCAACACAAACGGTCGCAGCCACTTTTAAACCAGGCATCGGCATGCCCCTTGCGGCCGGATTCGGAGCCTACCTACTAATAACAATGTCAGCGATATTTATCCAGGAGGGCAACAAAACTCCCCTTGGCCTCGCCCCCATAATCAACAACCTCGCTCAAGACACACTCCAGGCACCTTGGCTCTGGCCGATCACCAGCAGCCTACTGCTAATCATTGCGCTACTTTTCACCGCCACTTACATATACAACAGAGTAGAACTTAACTAAAAGCCAAACACGGGGCGCAAATAGATCCGATTCAAAAGTAGAAATAGAACCACCATCACAAGCACTACAGCGAACGCCACCTATCATCCGTTAGCGAGTTAAACCCTAAAACCCTACGCGAACAGGGAAAACACGATACTGGGTAACGCAAAACCCAAACCCGCTAACGCAGGCGATTTTTCGCCCCCTAAGCGATACTCGCTCACGCAAAAGGGTACTTATCAAATCCGACGTCTAAGTGGATGTTTGGACGTCGGATTTGATAAGGGTCTCGCTGGCTGCTCACCCGTGTTTACAAGGGTTTTTGTGCTTTCTGAGCGAGGTTGTCCCGCCCAGAGCCCTCGATTAAACGGTTTCACTGGCGTATCACCGCGAGCCTGTCGTCCTTGCTGTCGTGGCTGAGGGGGGCGCCCGGCGGGTTGCGTTGGTGTGTTCGGAGTCAGGGGGTCTACATCTCCAAGAAAACATGAACATACCTGGGTCTACCGCAAGTACAAGTGACATTCTTATACAAACTAGGGCCTCGCCGCCCTGACCGCTGTTTCAGACTCTATTAGTGTGCCGTCACTGCAGTGTTCTTGTTGTTGTGGCGGAGCACGGCAGTAATGGACCCTCCACAGCTGTTCCACCTCTTGATGTTTAGCACGCCGACACTGTAGTGGGAGGCGATACAACGATACGACCGACTTAACATCATTTCCAGCAGGTATCAGCGCAGTCTGGCAGGCATGTCTATTAGGGCAGGCGTTTTGTGATCCATTCGAGGATGCGTATTTGAGAAGACGTTGCTCCAGACCACGTGCCGGCATGATCGGCACCCGGGCGGATTTCCAACTCTATGTGCGATCCAGTTTCGCGCATACGGTCAACCCATTCTAAAGCATGTCGGTTATTGACTTTGTTATCCAGTTCATTGAGAGCTAAAAAGGCGTCTGGCATCCTAACGGGAGGAACGTTTTCAAGCGGCGAGTAGCCCGCAATATACTTCCTAATATTGAGATCAGAAATGGGGTTACCGTACTCTTTCCAATCAGTAATAGTCAGCGGTTCATCGGGGTCCATGAGAGCACGAAGCGGCGAGACGAACGGAGCGACCAGTATGAGACTATCGAAAAGATCAGGCGACATATTCGCGGCTGCTGCTACCAACAACCCCCCGGCACTAGCCCCTAGCGCAAACAATTTATAGTCTGGGGTTAGACTAGTTCCGTTGGTCTTAATATATTCACAGACATCAAGAAAATCCCCGATAGAGTCAAGTTTATGCAACCTCGTTCCCTGTTGGTGCCACTCAACACCAAATTCTCCGCCGCCTCGAACGTGCGCGAGTGCGATATCAACGCCGCGTTCAAGCATCATTGCGTACAGTGGATTGAAGCTACGGGGTAATGACCGTCCATAGGCTCCGTAACCGACAACTAGGCAACCCTTTGCCGGCTGCATACTAGCGCTCGACGAGGCCATTGTTAACCCTGCGGACGAGTTGCCATCCAAGCGACTTAGAGTGCGAACGACGCCGTATCTACTCTCCTTCATTTTTGGTAGTACATCAAAAAGATAGGAGGATGGAGATTGGCGATTACACAATCTTCTGTTGAGGGGGATTCGCAACAGCTCCGGTGGTGCGACTAAGCTCGAAATAGCTATATCGACATAAGGCTGCCACCAGTCCATCGGGCGCATTAGCGCTGAATTCACATGCGATGGCAGGTGAAGAGTCGATCGAACCTCCAAAGTTATTCCACCATTACCGCAGTATGTGTAAGAAAAGACAACTACATCTACAGAAAGCCCATCGGGGAGGAAGGCGACAAGGCTTTCTTTTCCTAGGTAAACCGAGGTCGCACACGTCAAAGACCGGTTCGCTTCTCCGTTAAATGAGCACCTTACCCCTATGGCACGTCCGTCGTTGAGCCTAAAACTACTCAGGTAGCCCCCAGAGGCCGCACCACTGTGCTCGATGAGAAATGCGAAGTCTATCCCTTCGCACTCTAAATGCTCGAATGTATAATGTTTGGAAGCTAATCCTGTCGCAACTTCGATGCCGGAGTGTATCTGGGTAGTATCGAGATCAATGAGAGTAAACACGCGACGCGAGCTAGATGTATGTATTACTTTCAGAAATCTTTGTGATGTGGTGCGGCTTACGCTGAGGTTGTCGCCGCTATGTCCGGCAAAAAGACATATTGGATGCTGCGCTTTACGTCTATCAGCTATAATGGCCCACAGTGATTTAGAATGATGTGACGAGGAGGGGCAGGTGAAGTAAATTCCTTCACCGTTTTTCGACAGATATATTCGGTCTAGCATCCATCCGCGAAGAGATTTGCTGAAAACTATGCGCTGAGACTTAACCTCACGAACATCAAGTCGAATTATATCGTCAGATGGTGAACGTGTAGCCGAACAGGTATAGTTGCCGTCCCTTGAAATATCTTGACTTATGACTTCTGAGTATTCCGTTTGATTATGGTGAAACACAGGATGTGCAGAGGGGCGCAACCGCTGCATGTTGTGCTCATCAAGATCCCAGTCGTCCGGATCGCTGATCGGAACGCGCATTAAGAGACCAGTGGCGCTATCCGAGTAGTACCACCATTCTCCGTGTCTCGCCCATTTGGTTTGTGCCGCCGTATTAGTGAGGGCAGCAAGATTCTCGAACTGGCTAATCAGAGTTGGCTTCATGGGGGCTGTTCCCGTTGTTCAGCATGTTGAGGGTCTCAAAGACCTCACGGGGTGAAGGATGTTCCAATATGCTGTTAACGCGGCCGTCGTAGAGCACCAACACCCGATCTGACTGTGCCGCGAGTTCAATGTCATGTGTCACGATCACCACTGTGGAGCCCGCACGAGCTGCTTCTCGAAGGAGATTGGCAATGACTTTGCTGGCTTGAGAATCGAGTGCGCCAGTGGGTTCATCTGCAAAAACAATTTTCGATTGATTGAAAAGAATACGAGCAACTGCAACACGTTGCTGTTCGCCCCCTGAGAGGGTCTGCGGTTTCGCGTTGATTTGATTCGATAGGCCGAGTTTATTTAGCAGTGCTTTCGCGGCATCGGGATCAGCGTCAGCGCCCGACAACTGGGCAGGTAACATCACATTCTCAATCGACGTCAAAGACTGAATGAGGTTGTAATCTTGGAAGACGAAACCGACGTTATCGCGCCTCAGCCGCGAGATATCTGGAAGGCTTAGCTGGGTAATATCGACACCACAAAGCTCAACTTTGCCATCATCGCACGACTCAAGTCCGGAAAGACAGTACAGTAAGGTACTCTTACCACTACCTGAGGGTCCCACAACAGAAACCAACTCGCCGTCACACGCCTGGAAGGACACATCCTGAAGAACCTGCCTTGTTAGCCCCTCACGCCCTGGGACGACATAACTCTTATTGAGACTCTGACAACACACCCGAGCCGTTGTTTCTCGTGTCATGATTTCATCACCTTTCATCTCGCGATCTAAATTACCCGCGATCCCCTACTTGATATCTCCCGACTGAACATAATCAAGCCTGCGATGTGTAGACAATGAGCTCACTAAGAAAATTCCCAGTCCAAGCAGCGCTAATACGAACGGAGTCAGACTAGGCCATATGAAACTTGCGTCAGGAATCGGGCCGTATCGGACAGCGAGATAGAAACCCAATCCGTTGACGAAATACACCATGAGCGAAATCAGCAATGCAGTCCCTACAAGCATGACTGACTCAAAAACCAATTTAGAATAAAGTTACCTTTTGGTTGCCCCTAGGACGAACAGCATACTTGCGTCCCTGCGCTTCTTAGCGCCGGTGGCAATGGCGATTCCTCCGGCATTTATCAAAGAAATGAGAACCGGAAGACCGAGGAGCTGCACAAGACCACCGATGTCGATTCCCTTTCCAGCAAAGGCAACACCAAACGCTCTCGCCGCATCCTGTGCCTGCCCAACATAACCAAAGACTCCGGTTACCAGGACAAGGGAGACTGTCAACGGAATGACAAGAGCAGTTGAAATCTCTAAGTCATGTTCGGACTGGCGGCTGGCCAAAAACCAAGACTTTGACCATCGTTTGGGCACAACTGCCGTCCACACACGCAGGAAGCGACCGACAAAATACTTGCCTACTGAACCCACAAGCACAGCATATGCCAACGCCGTTCCCAAATAAATAAAAGTCGTCTTCTGCGTTATATCGGTAATACTGCTGTGGGGTGACGTGCGATTCGCCAAGAAGAGAAGATATCCAATAAGGTACAGCGCAAGTCCTCCGACTAACCAACTGCCCCAGCTAAATCGCCGCACCGCCACAGAATCAGATTTCAGCACCAATACAGGTCGGACATTCGCAGCTTGCCGACCTGCCTTCATGCCACCCAAAACCGCAGTGACGCTAAGGGCAAAGACAACAATAGGAAACACCGCAAGCGGCGGAACACCTAGCGTCAGCGCATAAGGCATATCCGCAGCGTGTAACACAAGTCTCCAGATGGGCCAAAGCCCGAAAGCGCCAGCTGCGCCGACAAGTGTACCCACCGCAGTAGCAATCGAAATCTCAACCAGCGCAACGATCTTAGCCTGCTGCTCACTAACCCCAGCAAGTCGCCAGACGACAATATCCCTGCGCTGCAGCGTGACTGCAACTCGTGAACTGGATGAGATCGCAAATACCGAAACCAGGATTAACAGCACAATACCGGTAGAACCGGATTCAACGTAAGCCTGTCCGATCTGACCATCAAACCCGCTCCCTCGGACCAGGCTGCCGATGTAAAATGACACGCCCATGGCGGTAAAGGCTGATGTAAACGCGAGTGCTATCCAGGGAGCGAGATCTTTGGCTAGTTCTTTGCGAGCAAGTCGAACAAGGGACCAATCTGTGCTCCGCATTTTCCGAAAACATAGACGAGTATGCACGCTAAACCCCACTCCCCACGTTGATATACATCAATATACCCGCAATTCCTATCAAACTAACCACCCACCTGAGTCAATTGTCGGTAGAGGGAGCAACGGCTGCGGACGGCCTCAAGCGATCCTGAGTCCACCAGTCGCCCCTTGTCGAAAACAATGACATTATCCGCTGCTTCAATCAGCGCGGGTCGATGAGCGATCATAAGTACCGTTTTATTCATTACGTAACCTTTAAGAAAGGAGGCTATCTTTTTCTGAGCAATCTCGTCGACGTTGGACGTCGACTCATCAAGTAGCAATATATCTTTATCGGAAAGCAGCGTGCGAGCCAATGCAAGCCGCTGCCTTTCGCCTCCGCTTAACAAAACGCCATGCTCGCCGACATACGCATCTATGTCGCGGCCAAGATCATCTGCCAGATGATCCAGTCCAACTACTTCGAGTGCTCTCGCACATTCCTCTCGTGTTACCTCGGAAAGTCCGAGACAGAGGTTGTCCTGAACAGTGCCAGATAGAAGGGGTGCATTTTGCTCGACGTACGCAAAATGCGATCGAACTTCTTCTATTGTCATTGAAGTTAATGGCTGACCCATTATGTAGATCTGCCCATACCTTAAGGGATAGAAGCATTCCAAAAGGGAAAAAACGGTACTCTTGCCAGCTCCGGATGGGCCGATAATCGCTGTGATCTTGTTCCGCGCTACGTCAAGGCTGACTCCGTTTAGTGCCCAGGAAATCTCGGAGTTGCGAGGTCTTTCTGCACCATCAGCGACTGCATCGTAAGTAAAACTCACGCCCCGCATAGATATCACGGCGTCAGGATTCTCTATTGAGTCTGTTGCTTGGAGTTTTGTGCATGTTTGTCTTGCTGTCTCGCGAGGTATTTCTTCAATGCAGGATAGCCTTTAATAGGCGCCCGCAGCCCGAAATAAACTTGTCAATGTCGGGCCTATAGAGGCGACAGGCATGAACATCATCATCATCATATAAAGGAGGAAAGTCACTAGCGCCGAGGCGGAAAGAGAGCGAGTGACGGGAATCGAACCCGCATGACCAGCTTGGAAGGCTGGGGCTCTACCATTGAGCTACACTCGCAACTGGCTTTCGCTTCGAGTTAACGGAAGCCGCGAAAAACAGTGTAACCTATAGAAGGTCAGAAAATAAAACTGACGGGGCGTGGCGCAGCTTGGTAGCGCACCTGCTTTGGGAGCAGGGAGTCGCAGGTTCAAATCCTGTCGCCCCGACTCTGTGATGTCCCGCGACATATGTCCGCATAGGTCGCGGGATTTCCTCTATCCACACCCCGTTCACCCCCCTCCAAAAATAATAATCTGTATTAACCGCTTGACACAGCATCCCCAACAGAGTTACTGTATTACTACACTAATACAGCGATGAAAGGAGGAACCCATGGAGCTAAACTCAGCAATTCCTATTTGGAGTCAATTGCGCGATGAGTTTTCTCGTCGGATAACTTCTGGAAGCTGGCCGCCGGGGAGCAAGATTCCCAGCGTGCGCGACCTCGCGCAAATGGTAGGAGCCAACCCTAATACGGTGCAGCGCGCCCTATCGGAACTAGAACGCGAAGGACTGGCGGTATCAGAGCGCACCGCCGGACGGTTCGTAACCCAAGACCAGGACAAGATCTGGCTGACTCGCCAAAAAGTATTCCTGGAGCACACCGACCAGTACGCCGCCACCATGAAAAAAGCTGGCGCTACCCTACCCCAAACACTCGACTTAGTAGAAAAACAATGGAAGAAGGGAAAATCTCATGACTGAAAATCAGTTAAACCAGTTCCCAACCCCTCCGGCTTCAACGCCAGGCACCAACCCCGAACATTTTATGGCGCCCCGCCCAGCAAACGAACACCCCGGGGCACAGACAACTGCTCCCGCCATTGAAATCAAAGGAGTTTCAAAGTTCTACGGCTCCCAGATCGGACTAGCCAACGCCAACCTAACTTTGCCCAGTGGCGGCATAGTCGGCCTCATGGGCCCAAACGGGTGTGGAAAAACTACCTTAATGAAAATCTTGGCCGGGGTAATGCAGGATTACGAGGGCGAAGTCCGGCTTTTCGGGAAAACTCCCGGAGCAGAAACCAAAGCTTTCACCTCCTACCTACCCGACAGCTCATTGTTGGCAGATAACCTCACCCCACGCTCCGCAATCCGCCAATACCAGGACTTCTTTACTGACTTCGATTCCGCGAAAGCCTACGAAATGGTAGATTTTTTCCGCCTCCCAGCAGATCGAAAACTGTCCGCCATGTCCAAGGGGATGCGCGAAAAACTCCAAGTAGCGCTGATCATGTCGCGAAATGCGCGCGTCTATCTGCTTGATGAGCCCATTAGCGGGGTGGATCCGGCAGCGCGGGACGTAATCTTACGAGCCGTTATTTCCCGTTTCAATCCCCAGGCAGTAATGCTGCTATCGACCCACTTGATTAACGATATGGAACCCGTGGTTTCTACCGCCGTATTCATGTCGGCAGGACAAGTATTTTTAACCGGAGATGCTGACCAGCTCCGCAGCACCTATCAAACCAGTCTGGACGGACTCTTTAGGGGGATGTACCGATGATTACTAAAATAATGAAACACGATTTCCTGGCACTGCGTAAACCCCTGGGTATCACCATTGGTTTGACCTTGCTGACCGCAATCTTGAGCGCGATAGCCGTCTCAATTTTACGTAACTCCGTAGCCGTAGGGTCTACCATATTCTTATTGGCATTCTTAGGAATGCTAGCCGCTTACCTGGTTTATTCGATAATCCTTTTAGTTCACTATTACCGTTCCATGTACGGAAAAACTGGGTATTTCACCATGTCGATCCCGGCAAGACCTACCGAGCTATTTTGGGCAAAAAGCCTTTTTAACCTCTTAGCTCTCGGTCTTTTCACGCTAGTGGTTTTTTGCGGAGGGTTTTTATTGGTCACATCCTTGTTTTTTGAAGATGCCTCTGGCAATGCTCTGACATACTTCTTTACAACCCTTCAGACCTGGCAAGTAGCTTTTCTGATTATTATGGCCATGCTACTATCCTCGATTTCCAGTGTTTTCTTCTACCAGTTCATAGTTACCGCCGGCAACCGGCGACCTTTCCTGGATCGTTTCGGAAAAATTGGCGGCCCGATATTAGTAGCAGTGCTGGTGTATGTAGGAATGCAAATTATTGGCTTCCTGCTGATGCTTCTCCCTGGGCAGCTGGTATTTTTCGCCCCCGATGCCCCCTTTATTTCTCTGGATTGGGATGGAATTCTCTTCACTATATTTGGACCGATTGACCCCAGTGAGTCTAATCCTGTGAAACCCCCATCGATTTCAATCTGGTGGCTGCTCGGCACCGGCGTGCTCACAGTGGTCGCAGGTTATCTCACCGCACTATTTTTAAAGAAAGGTACTTCCCTGCGCTAAGGAAAGTGAATGACAGAAGATCTCTCGGCCACCTCCAGGAATCCTTCATTCGGGAAGCAAAAAAGGGCTAATACCCAAAATATGTGTCTTTTGCCGGGCGTGTCGGGGTGGTTTAGTGGCCTGCCCAGCCTTTGCGGATGTGTAGGGATCCGTCTTGGTATT
>QWCQ01000924.1_pt1 | contig 17778 bp, 16 predicted proteins | sample 1972701 | NCBI WGS metagenome assembly QWCQ01 (sample SAMN09866704, study PRJNA288562) | Human gut metagenome isolate pre4_stool, whole genome shotgun sequencing... | reverse complement strand
TGATTGAATCTTTTATGAGTTTAGTTGTCATATTCAAGAAAAACAGCTATCTTTGTTTCGTTATTTAGATGGAGTAGGTGTTATGCTAAGTTTTTTAATCTTTGATGCACCTTATCCTTCAAACACTTCGATATTAAATATGGTTGTGTAGCTCTTTGACCAAGTTAAAAACATCCTCAATAGAATCTGTGCTAATGATTCTTGTTGGGTCATATACACAATGTGTTACTGGTGTATTACCACCACAAAACAACTGCAAAGTGAAAGTTTAGCAAAACAGTTTAACACATTGTCATATATCCAATTATATCAAAATGCAAGAATATTGGAAATGATTCAGCCGAATCACAAAAGATTCCAACGGAATCACTTGAGGAGAGGTAGAGGATTTTGACAACAAAGTCCTCTTTCTTGTTTATATACAGTTAATTTTTAGTTAATTGGTACATTTAGAGGAGTTTCAATCGTTCAGAAAGAAAATACATTGCACTTGAAAATGTGTCGTCAAAGAATTGGTAAGATTATTCTGTTTCATCCATTGTTATGATTATCAAGAAACGTAGCACACAAATTCTTGCTCTGAATGTGTTTGATAAATCTACATCTGAGACTTTAGAAAACTGCATGAATAAGTTATATTTTGTCCTATAAAATGACAAAAAAACGGTCATTCTAAAATGACAATCTGGAGAAAAACAATAGGCAAGAAATAGACAATATGGTGATGATTTTGGCAAAAAATTCTCTTTGAACAATTAAAGCAATGAGATAATGAGGTTGTTCACACCATATAGTGCTGCTGTCAACATAATGTAAGGGGATTAAAGCATGCTATTATGGTGATTAAAGTAATGCTTTAGTGGCGAAAAATAGTGACGAATAGGCGTAAAAATTTGCCTAACGTTCGTAACCCTCTGTGTGACAAAGGAATGCGAAACTTCCATATTTCTGGCATATTTTCAATCAGTTAATGATTTGTTTGAAATACGCGAAATATGAGAGGCTTGTTGTCAAGAAAACTGACAGTAGCAATCAGGTATATATTCATAACCAGCGACTGGTAATATCACGATTTATTTGGATTCAACTTAGCTAATGAAGTTTTAACTGAACCGATGAAATTCTTCACCTTTCGTGAAGATTGCGATAACCAACATCTCTATTAAAAATATAAAAGCCGGAGATAAGAGCCAACACTAATGCGAGCATATAAACGGTGAGAGGTGACGTGGAGTCTAAATCAAATGAAGCCCAAAAACCGTGAATGTCGCCAATAAAATTGTTGGCAACGGTACGCAGTTGCTCCATGGCATCACTCAACGCCAAGAAGGCGATGCCCACCAAAGTACAGAACCAAAACCATACCTGATTAGCTTTCAAGAACCTATGCGGTAATTGGCGCATTACTTGTTGGCTAAATCCGTTGTCGGGTATATTGATGGCATACTCTTCAAAAAAAGTCTTCAATAAATCATCATCTTTTTCCGTCATATCCATTATTTCTTAAATAATTAGCGAGTTTTTGTTTTCCTCTAAACAAATGTGACTTTACTGTCCCACTTGCCAATCCCAATATTTCTGCTATTTTGTCTATCGATTCTCCTTCCATGAGTTGCAAGGTAACACAAAGACGTTCTTGGTCGTTCAGAATGTCAAGTGCCTCTGCCAAGTCCATCTTCAAATATCCATGATTCGCCTCAGCATATTTGCCAGTTACCGAAGGTGTGTCTATATCCTCTGTCTGTTTCTTGCGACGCGTATAATCGTAAAATACATTGTAGGCAATGCGAAATAGCCAAGTAGAGAATTGTGACTGTCCTTTGAATTGTGTTAAATGTGTGTAAGCTTTAATAAAAGTGTCTTGCGCCAAGTCGTCACTCAATGCCTCATCGCCCCTCGTCTGTACCAGCAGAAAACGCCGAATAGGCGACTGGTATTTCACAACAAGCTTGTCAAAGCTGTGCTTATCGTGAAATACAGTCACCTGCTGAACCAGAGAAAGATCGTCGACTTGTTTCACCTTATTCTACTTTGTCATTGTCCTTGCGAGAGGTTTTGGCAATAACAAGTTGCCCAATACCAAAACAAATCAGTAAACAGCCAATGCCAATAAGCGTATTCGAACCCCATATGCTAAACATAATAACAAGTCCTGTACCAGTAGCGATATGCGTAATTCCCCCCTTCCATAGATAATCACTGTTTCTCGCTGCCGTTGGTTTAACATCCTCTGGAATAGGTTGTCCTGAAGCGATAGCTTGCTGTGCTATATCCACACGGTCATTATGTCGCTTGATGAGATAGCGTAGAAGTACAATGATAACAATAAAGGGAAGTGCCAAAAAGAGAAAAACGATGGTGATGACAAAGATAGCCAAAAAAATACCGCCAATACTCCATCCAATGTTTTTATTCCAAAACGTAAATGGGTCGTTGTCCCAATTCTCATCATCAGCAGAGTTAGCATACGCGGCATTATCATCTACTACATTTATTGTATCTGTGTCTATCACTGTTGTAGTGTCCGAATACGCTTCTACTCCTTGTTTGGCTGTATCTGTCACAGCTATTGTAGTAGCTGTTTGTTGATGGCTGCGATGCTTCCCTTGTGCTTGCATCCCTGAGATGCTGAGGGTAAGCAACATGGATAACATTAATAAATACTGTTTCATTTTCTTCAATCCTTTTTGTTTAACATCTATATGACGATATGTAACGTTGTTTTGTTGCAAAGAAACATTTTTTTTCCTAATTTTGCAAAAACAATTCAATAAAACAAACAAAAAGGATGGTGCTTCCTGAAGCATTCGAAAATTACACTCGAGCGATGATGGGCGATGATTTATTTGCTCACTTTGCACATTCCATGCAACAAGATGCCACAGCTTTCGTACGGCTCAATCATTACAAGTGCCCTACGGCAAAGATGGCGTTAGCTGCGTCAAAGGTGCCATGGTATGAGTATGGCTACGCTTTAGACGCTCGTCCTGCTTTTACATTCGACCCTCTGTTTCATGCAGGCTTGTATTATGTTCAGGAACAATCATCCATGTTTTTAGCACAGGTACTGCGCCAATTTGTTCAATCGCCTGTGAGAATGCTCGATATGTGCGCTGCCCCCGGTGGAAAATCAACCTTAGCCCGATTAGAATTACCTAAAGGTAGTACACTCGTCTGTAATGAACCCAATAGAAGTCGTGTACAAATACTGAACGAAAATGTACAAAAATGCGGACATCCAGAGGTGATGGTTACCAACAATTATCCGAAAGAAATACGCCAGTCGGGATTAAGGTTTCAAGTAATTCTATGTGATGTACCCTGCTCTGGCGAAGGGATGTTCCGTAAGAATGCCAACGCAATTGACGAGTGGAGTGTAGACAATGTTAACAAATGCCAACAGCTGCAGCGTGAGATTGTTGCCGAGGCGTGGCAATGCTTGGAACCTGGTGGTTTACTCATCTACTCTACTTGTACATTTAACACCAAAGAGAACGAAGAAAACGTAGCTTGGATTTGCCAAGAGTTAGGTGCTACAACCTTGAGGGTAAAGGTAGAGGAAGATTGGAATATCATGGGAAATCTGTTATCTGCTCCTGCCACCGAGGACACAACCAACAAGGAGTCCAAACATTCATCTGCATTCAACGTCTATCGCTTTATTCCTGGCTATCAAGATAAACCGGGCAACATCTATGGAGAGGGGTTGTTCATGGCTGTATTACGTAAGGAAGGAACAGCTCAATCCATGACAGAAAAGACGAGTAAGCAGAAAGTGCGTCATCAACTTTCAGATAACAAACTATCCATTCCTACACATTGGTTACAGGAAAGTCAACACTTTAACTTTACATGGGTGAAGAATGAGCTGTGGGCTATCCCACCATCGTTACAATCGCAATACCAACAAGCAGCTCGCAGTTTGCGAGTTGTTGCCGCAGGTATCAATCTATTGCAGCTAAAAGGCAGATCATTCATTCCCTCGCAAGGTTTGGCACTCTCCAGTTGTCTGTCTCCTACTGCCTTTCCTCGTATCGAGTTATCTTATGCGAATGCCATTCAGTATCTTGGACGCAACACGATAACACTCCCTCCCAACACTCCACAAGGCTTTATATTGGTAACTTATCAAAACGTAGCATTGGGGTTTGTTAAAAATATGGGCAACCGTGCAAACAACCTCTACCCCTCTGAGTGGCGTATACGAAGCACACATAGCCCAGAAAATATAACGCAAATTATAACCGTGTGAATAATGAGGCAGACTTTCAACATGACAACCAACAGCTTGATCGCACAGACGCATGACTTGTCAAACATTCTTTTATTCAACTGCAAATAAATCATCTCAATATGCAACCTTATTTGAATTTACTACAACGCATTTTAGACGAAGGTATAGAAAAGACAGACCGTACAGGAACAGGTACAAAAAGCATCTTCGGACATCAAATGCGCTTTAACATGGAAGACGGATTTCCACTGCTTACTACGAAGAAACTACATCTCAAATCAATCATTTATGAACTGCTTTGGTTTCTTAAAGGCGACACCAACATTAAATATTTGAAAGAACATGGTGTACGTATTTGGGATGAATGGGCAGACGAAGATGGTAATCTTGGACCTGTGTATGGACATCAATGGCGCTCGTGGCCTGATTATAATGGTGGAACTATCGACCAAATTCAAAATGTTATCAATCTAATTAAGCATCATCCAGACAGTCGAAGAATGATGGTTACGGCTTGGAATCCTGCAGAAATAGAGCAAATGGCTTTGCCGCCATGTCACTGTTTGTTTCAGTTTTACGTAGCCGATGGCAGATTGTCCTTACAACTCTACCAACGTAGTGCCGACACTTTCTTAGGTGTTCCATTCAATATTGCATCTTACGCCTTACTGCTGCAAATGATGGCACAAGTGACGGGATTAAAAGTTGGCGAGTTTATTCACACTACTGGTGACACACACCTATACCTAAACCATCTGGAGCAAGCCAAACTACAGTTGACACGCACTCCTCGTACACTGCCACAGATGAAACTCAATCCTGATGTTAAAAGTCTGTTTGATTTTCAATATGAGGATTTTGAATTACAAAACTACAACCCATGGCCTCATATCAAGGCAGATGTTGCCGTATAATACAATGAAATGGACTAAGACAAAGGGGGAAGGAAGCTCTAAAAGAGAAAGTGAAAACTTAACTTTATCCTCTTTGCGTTTTCCTCATTCAAACCTAAAATTAAAATAATATATCTATTATGACCATCACACTTATCGCTGCCGTGGCTCGCAATCGCGCCATTGGCTATGAAAATAAATTACTATATTGGTTGCCTAACGACTTGAAACGGTTTAAAGCTCTCACCACAGGACACACTGTAATAATGGGGCGTCACACTTTTGAGTCATTACCCAAAGGTGCATTACCCCACCGTCGTAACATTGTATTAAGTCGTTCGCAATCTCATTTTGAAGGCTGCGAAACATTTTCATCTATCGAAGAGGCTCTTCATCATTGTCAAGAAGATGAAGATATCTATGTAATAGGTGGAGCACACGTTTACCAGCAAACCATTCAATATGCCGACAGGCTGTGCCTTACCGAAGTAGACGATGTGCCAACGCATGCCGATGTTTTCTTCCCCTCATACGACAGCTGGAAAGAGGTATCGCGTGAGGAGCATCAAATCGATGAGAAACATGCCTTTGCATACGCATTTGTGAATTATGAAAAAATGCGCTAACTCTATATCATACAGTTAGCGCAAATCATTATTCATCAAGCACAGGCGCAATGGCACCATCATCTAAATCAGCCACCGTTGGATCGATGTATCCCAAGGACTTTAAGATGCCTTTCCCCGAAGTTGTATATTTGGGCATACCTGCTGGTTCGCCACCAATAACATCGTAGAAATATAGTTTATAAGTATCACCCGTCTGCGTTCCTACTATCAGATAATCGAAGCCTGCTGTTTCGTGTAGAAAATAACGGTTACTTAAGAATGTAATCTTTTCGTTTGCAGGAAGCCCTTGGAATTTTAGTTCCTTCTCGCTTAATGGACCAACAAGATTATAAGAATAAATCTTATTCTGATCCACAGCATAGGCGATTGTAGCCGATTTTGCACAAATTGCGCGCAAAGAAGCCTTAGCATAGTGAGAATTAGGATCAATCACCTTGACATTCTTAAGGTCAGCCTTATCCCAATCAGGAGATATTTCATACATCAACTTTTGATGATTTCTTTGATCTTCAAATAAGAAATACGCCTTTTCTGCATTGGCATCGGCAAAATTATGTCCTGCATATATACACTCCAACTCATTGAGTCCTTTAGTTTTGTATTCTATCTCCTCGTTACCAACTGTTACTTTTTTACCCGTCACATCTATAATATTGCCATTATAGTCAATCATGGTCAAGCTATGATCAGATAATGACCAATATATCATGTTATTAGCAACATTTCCTGAGCCCTGCACAATATGTTTGCTGGCACCATAGCCCGCAAGTTCTCCTAATATTCCAATGCCTCTTTGACTTGCTGTATAACCATGGAATAATCCTTTATTGGTTAGAAAGAATTCTGTAAAGAAGCCTCGCACTACACGATAAGGTTTAAGATCAGGCACCTGTTCATAATAAAAGTTAGAATTATCTTTTAGCGTCTTGCAATCAAGGGCACGAATCCAATAAACTTTATCATTTTCTGTTGTAATACACAGAAAGTTATCACCTGCTTTATCATCAGTCTTAGGATCTATGTATCCCAGTTGGTGATTGATGTCAAGTGCTCGTGGTTTGCCTGGCAAGGCTTGTCCCTGATTTGATTTGATGACATCTGCCAACAGCTTGTTTGATTTAGAAATAAATAAATCTACGTCGGTATTTCCATCGACTGTCTCTTTTAAAATATAAAAACCGTGAGAGAGTGCCGATTGCGTAAGTAGAGAAGTGACTGCCTGTTGAAAATAACCAGTACTCTTTGATTTGACTGTTAATATAAAAGTGTACTCTCCATCGCTCAGACTTACAGGATAATCTAAGTTTTGTTCATGACCTATTGTATCGGGTTGAACATAATAACCATTTCCTTTCTTATCAGTTTTTTCTCGATCTGCATCTCTTGTATCATAACAAGTCCACGTGTATGTGAGATCAGAAGGTGCGAAGCTACTTTCAACTGTAGGTTTAATTTGTAATTTATCTCCAGAATAAGAAATAGCATGATAACTCTTTTCTACTCCAGCTATATGGATAAAGTTATCAAGACCAACTGTGGTTGAATCGTCCTCCATACAGGCAGAGAACAGCGATAGACATGCTATCAATAATATGGCATATTTTTTCATTGTGTCAATATATTAATCAGTTGTTATTTTCCAATCGTAACCAAAGTTCCATCTGCTTCTTTCAACATAGGCTTACCTTCTGCCTTGCGCTCGTTGTTGAGTGTTTCCAATGCACGTTTTAACTTACTTTGCAGATATCGCGTATAAACTTGATCAGCAAAGAGTGTTTGTAAGAATTGAGCATCCCACTTCTTTCCTGTCACATCCATCATAAACTGATGTTTCACTGGTCCCCATTTACCAAAGTAATGATTCATAAACCCACTCCAATTCGAAGGTCGGTTGAGTTTATTAGTAATAGTTACTTGTATGAAGTTTTGCTCTTGATAACCAGGCATAAACGTTCCATTCGGTTCTACAACGATGCGCAGATTATAAATAGCATCGTCTAAAGAAGGGTCTCGAAGTAAAATGATAGGCACATCAACACTCACCGCATTGGCTGGAACAACAAGATAAGGCTCTATCTCCTTTGAATTAAGAGCCACATAATGCTTGCCAGGTTCGGCATTGTTCTTTACAAAGGGAACTTGCTTAAGCTTAAATTGACGAGGCTTATCGGAAAGATACCCCATTGTTTTGAGTTTAATCCAAATAGTATCCTTTTGTTTACCACCAGAAAAGGCAAAAGAATAGTTGACAAGCGTATCTTCTCGATATTGTATATCAAAATTAAGATAAGCTTGCTGGTCACTGTAAAGTGGCAAGTCCTCCTCACAAGAGGAAAGAAGTGCAACTATCGCAAATATTGGAAATAATATCTTTTTCATCTTTGCTGTCATTTAGTAGGTTTTTCATTAGGATTTGACTCAGAAGTTGGCAAAGGCAAGATGTAGTTGTCCTCACTCATAGCCTTCCGCATAAACATCAGTTGTTTGGTTCCCGTACGTTTATACGCATAAAACATAACACCCTCTGCATAGAACTCTCGGTGATAGTCTTTCATCACTTCTTCTTTCACAGCCTCTAACGACTTAAAGCCTTCAGTGACATTCACATTGTGCGATGCCATATAGGTTTTATACAAAGAATTCGCTTCTGCTAAGTCGTTGGTACTCTCCATAGCAATAAGATACATCTCTGACATTCGTATCAATGGCATGAATTGTAGCTTCGTCATTAATTTAGAAAGTTGATCTGACCGTTCATAGTCTCCTGGATTATAACTATATTTAAGTAAGGTAGGGAACTTAGTTCCTGTCACATCTGAAGATGCTTTGTTCCATACTTTTAGATAACGGTTATCACTCGTTGTGTTTGCTCCATCATAAAGTATTTTGTTCAACATGTCGAGCGTTATCACCAAGTTTCTGTCGCCTGTTACTTGCCCATTATATCCATGCATCATCTCTGGCAGATAGTCTGCTATCTTGTTATTACTCAAAGCAAAGATACACTCATTGGGCAAACTATAGTAATGCTTTTTAATGTCTTCAACTCCTGATAACTCCATGAATGGCTTACCTGCCACTTTAGCATCAATAACATATCTGGCCTCTTGATATGCTTTCTCCAATTGTCCTATATACAGATACATTCGTGCTTTCAATGCTCTAACTGCAAAGTAATTTAGTCGGAATTGGCGGAACTGCATAAAATCATCTTCAGGAACAGTTGCTTCTTTTACCATATTATTCAAAACATCATAGTTGTATGTTTGGATGGGATCCGAACCATTTAATAACTTTTCCGCTTGGTTCAAATCTTTTTCGAGTTGAGCTACATACTCATTAAAGCTTAGATATGGTGCTTCATACTCGATACCTGTACCAAGTGCGTAAGGTAACATGACTTGCCGTGTAGGATTCTGTGGCATCTGTCCAAACAATCTTAACACATCAAAATGACAATAAGCACGGAGAGCATAAGCTTCACCAAGAATCACCTTCCGTATTTGGTCATCACCTATAACATCCGCTTGTTGTCCATGCTCTATCACCTTATTTGCTTGTGCAATCACATTAAACAAACCACCATAAATATTACGGATAGCATTCTCTGCATTTTGATTCTTATAATTATGCTGGTATAAATATTTCCATCTGGGTGTCGTGTTATTCGTAGGCTCGTTCCACAAACAAGCCAGATATTCAATATCACTAATGGTAAGTCGTTCGCCATAGAGACTTCTTGATGCCATGGACGAATAGCAACCCGTCAGTGCATCTTTAAAACCATCATAGTTCTTAAACATGTCTTTCTCACGTTGCTGTGATTCTGGTTGAACATCCAACCAGTCGGAGCAAGAAGTCAATCCGCTCACTGCCAACGTAACTGTCAATATTGTATTGATAAACTTATTCATAGGTTTGTATTTTTAGAATGTCAATGTGATAGATCCCTGTACGTTTCGAGCAAATGGATAACTTGTTCCTCGCTCGTATTTAACAGAAGACCAATAAGCTAAATTAGATGCATTGATGCCGAACACCAAAGATTCAATGCCTGTCTTATCACGTAACCATTGGCTGTTCCAGCGATATTGCAATGAAACATTTTGCAGTTCGAGCATTCGGTCGTTGAATACATAACGTGAAGTAGCTTTTGTAGGTTCATTGCTAATCGCTTTGAAGAAGCTAACATCACCTGGCTGTAACCAACGTTGTGAGAGTACTCGTTCATCTACATTCTTCTCTGCAATCGTTGCTCTGCTCACCTCTACCCTGTTACGCAATGTAGAATTGTAGAGCATGCCACCCCAATGATATCCAAAGGAAGCATTAAATGTAAAGTTCTTATACATTACCATCGTACGGAAGTTACCACGCCACAATGGTTCTGAGCTTCCCATATATACCTTGTCCTGCGGATTCCACGTTTTAGCCAAATTCCCATCTTTGTCATAGTACACCTCTCTACCTGTACTTGGATCAATACCTGCAGACCGTACAGCATAGATAGCATTTATAGGATTGCCCTCATAGAACAGATTACTAACTTCTGTGCCCTGTTCCAGATAACGCTTATTTTGTGCCTTAATGGCATCGGAGAGCTTGATAATTTTATTACGGTTATAGACTATTTGTCCACCTATCATCCAGTTTAATTCTCGTTGATAGTCGCGTATGATATAAGCGTTCAGAGAGGCTTCAATACCTTTATTGTTCATTTCACCAATATTGGCTGTATAGTTTGAAAATCCAGAACTTAAAGGTAAATCCATTGACGACAGCAAATTGGTTGTATTCTTATCATAGTAATTCAATTCTGCCATGATTCTATTCTTAAACAAGCCAATTTCTGTACCAATATTGATTTCGCGTGTATTCTGCCAAGTAAGTGAAGGATTACCATATCCCATTAACTTTGCAGCGGACCATAACAGATACCTTTGGTCTGGATAATAACGATACGTAGTGTTGACACTTTCTATGGTAAAGTCTTGTGAACCAGAGATACCATAAGACGCCTTGAGACGAAGATTACTAAAGACATTCAGCTCTTTCATAAACTTCTCGTTGTGAAGATTCCAACCTACACCGAGGCTATAAAAAGGAGCGAAACGTTTCTCACTACCAAACTTGGAGTTGCCATCAACACGGAAAGAGAAGTCGGCATAATAACGATTGTCGAATGTGTAGTTGGCGTTACCCGTTACTCCAACCATTCGCACCATTGACCTATCGCCCCTTGGTGAGCCCTGATATAGATACTGTTTGGCATTTGCCATAAAACTTAAATTTGCATTAGAAAAGCCCTCTGCCTCAAAAATGTAATCTGTTAAGTTTCTTTGCGAAATACTATAATCGAGTCCTACATACACTTGATGCTTCTCTGCAAAAGCTTTAGAGTAGCTCAAAGTCACATTACCACTCAATAAATCGTTTTCACCTGTTCCATAACGGTAATATCCTTTTCGCAGCAAACCTGCAGCTGTGTTATATTCCTTCGCATTAAAGTAAGAATGCTCGGCTGGCAAGAATCGATCTGAATGGTTGCGGCTGGTAGAAACACCTATCTTACCTCGCAAACGCAGGGCATCCGTGATGAGCCATTCAATAGAGAAGTTGTTGATGAATGTTTGATAAGCAGATGAGTTAATACTATTGAGCGAAGCATCATACAACGGATTTGGCAAAGGCTCCTCACCAATATATAAACTGGGGAAAGAAGGTACCAAATGCCCTTTTCGGTTGTAAGGAGAAAAATATGGTATGGCATCTACATAAGAACTAAACGACCCATATTTGCTTTCATCTGCCTTGTTACTTGCAAAACTGGTGTAATTCCTAAAGATAAGATTCTTCACAGAATACAAAAGTGTGATGTCGCCAGTAATAGTTCGTCGGTTACTGGTCTTCATCGCACCTTCTATACCATTATATCCCAAAGATGCTGCCCATCTAAATGCTTGTGCACCACCATCTAATTGCACATTATAACGCTGTCCAACACCCGTGCGTACAGGTTTGTGTATCCAATCTGTATCTATGCCATCAATCACATTTTTCAAACGATTGTTGTACACCTCATTATATTCCAATTGTAATTTCTGTCGCTCACGAGAATACAGCCCTGCTTTTACTTCCAAGTCTAACTTCTGTGCCGCATTGAGCAAATGATAACTTGTAAGGTCTGGAATTTCAAGACTCAAACCTGCTTTGGCTGTTACTCTCAGCTTTCCTTCCTTTGGTTGTTTGGTAATCACTACAATAACTCCATTAGCACCTCGTGACCCATAGATAGCCGTTGCTGCGGCATCCTTTAAGATGTTAATGCTCTCTATCTGCTCATCATTGTAGTCCATTAACTTCGTAAGAGATATTTCAAATCCATCCATGATAATCAACGGTGTATTAACCGTTTGACTGGCGTTTTTGTTAAACTCTTCAACACTCATTGGCAACGACGCTGTTCCACGTATATTAATGTTTGGTAGCACGTTTGGGTTACTACCGGCCAAGTTGTTCGTTGGGAAATTAACAGATGCGTCAATATTCTTGAGCGTTTGCAAAAGGTTGGAGCCTCGATACATATCCAACTGTTTCCTATCAATTGTAGAAACAGCACCTGTATAACTTTCTTTCGCTTTGCGGAAAATACCAGTCACCACCACTCCTTTGAGTTCTTTCACATCACTTACCAAGAAAATTTTCATCTCCTTGCTCACAGGTAGTTGAACCGTTTTCATACCCAAATAGCTCACCTCTACCTTCGTCTGCGGTTTTACATCTACATCCAAATGGAAAGCACCATCTACATCTGTTACTCCCTTTACATCGGTGCCTAACACCTTGATATGCGCACCAATGACAGGTTCATTGGTGTCTTTTTCATAGACATATCCTCTTATGGTTTGCTTCTTTTGTCCTTCTGGGTTTTGTAAACCATTTGTAGAAGCAGATCGTGTCATCACTTTGATAAGTTTACCAGCAACAGTGTACTTCAAGTTTGTGTTACGAAGGGCTTGGTCTACTATAGAAGGGACTGTGGCATTTGTCACATCCAATGTCACCTTATACTTGGACACCTCTTCATTGTCGTAAACAAACTTGTAATCGGAATGACTTTCCAATCGCTGAAAAATACTTATTAGGGCTTCATCATTAAAACTCATGGTTAGTTTCGCTTGGCTTTGTGCACTGAGCGGAATGGACATGAGTAAAAAAGAAGCCAAAATAGAAAAGAACAGAAAGGTTTTTTTCATAAATTGAGTTGTGTTTAATTAATATTCCATATCTTTCTTCACCAAAACTTTACACACTTTCAGAAACAAATCACAACATAAATAGTAATCATGCAGTATGAGTATTCCTCGGTAAAATTGCTTCCTGAAAATTATCTTTTATTTCTTTTTGCAAAAGTACATAATTTACTTTAATTTTAGACCTAATTGACATTATTTTTATCAAATTACTAAAATAAGCGTAAAAATATTTACATATTTAACAATAATCCGCTCAATTCTCTTCTTTGATACGCATCTTTTTTAACTGCTATCGCCTTATCAGTAAAGAACGCTTTTTCACACCCAGAGAAAGTATTTGTATAAACGGCTTTGCCATTGAAAAGTAATATTTGTACAACAAAATACACCCGCAAAACAGCTTATGTAAAGTTTGTGTCAAGCTGCATGGAATGAAAATAAATGCTGAATTTTCTTTACAAAGTGCCTCTCATAACTCGCATATTTACAACCAACGTCAAAGTTGGTCGCAAATACGCTAAAAATGAGTGAGGTTTATAAATTACTGTTATTGAGAAAGTTACGCTTACACCTTGCTTTTATATTGTTTTGTCTTATACTGAAATAGCTTGACATATTATTAACCTCATAAAAAGTAAAATAATATGACAAAAGAACTTAAAAGAAGAACCTTTAGTGATTTATTTAAGCTTGAAGTATTAAGCGAGTATTATTCAGAAGGTGTATCTCAATTGTCCATAACTCGTAAATATGGACTTAAAAATGGAGCTTTATTAAGCTGGATAAAAAAGTGGCCGGTTGATTCGAAAGTATTATCTTTGCCTTCAGAAATCATAGATTCCTATCAAATGGCTCATCCTAAAAAAGAAATCTCCCCAGAAGAAGCACTTCATAAACGGATATCGGATTTGGAAAAATCTCTTGAATATGAGCGACTTCGTAATCTTGCTTATAAGAAATTGATAGAAATTGCAGAAGCAGAAGAAGGAATTTCAATATTAAAAAAAGATGGTGTCAAACAGTGATGGCGCTACACAAAGAATACCCTAAAGTATCTATCGAAAAATTGTGTAGTCTGTTTGGCAAACGACGCCAATCGTTTTATGACAAGCGTAAAGAGGTTATATCTGAGCGTCAGCGGGAACATTTACTCATTGCTGCAGTAGAGTCTTATCGTCATTGCTGTCCTGGTATTGGAGGTGTAAAACTGCATTACCTTCTAAAGCAAGAGTTTGGCGAAGAAATTACCCGTGGTAGAGACTCCTTTCTTAGATTATTAGCTTCCAAAGGTCTCATGTTGGAAAGACCTAAACGCCGTCATACAACTGATTCCAATCACGTTTATAAAAAGTATCCCAACCTGATACAAAATACTAAAATACAACAAGTTAATCATGTATGGGTTGCAGACATTACGTACATTTGGATAATAGGAGACGTGCTTTATCTACACCTTATTACCGATGCCTATTCTCACGCTGTAATAGGCTGGTATTTATCTGAAACTCTGGAAGCAGAAAATACACTTAAAGCTCTACTAATGGCAATAAAAACAGCAGGAGGAGAGAATTTATGTGGTACAATTCATCACTCAGATCGTGGTGTACAATATGCCTGTCATTCATACATTGACACGCTTATGAAACATCATATACGAATTAGCATGACGGAATGTTATAATCCAACAGACAATGCTATAGCCGAACGCCAAAATGGAATATTTAAAGTGGAATGGATCTATCGTTCAGAGATGTATAAAAACTTTAATCATGCACATCAAGAGATAGCTAAAATGATTGATTTCTATAACTTTAAGCGTCCTCATATGAGTATCGGACTAAAAACTCCAATAGCGGTATATAGAGGAGAAGAGCCAGGAAATAATTTATGGAAAAACAAGCAAAATCATTGCACATCCACCGAATAAAGGCTATCTTTGTCAAGCCGAAAACTGGGTGAGTGATGCTTACAGGCTATCCCACTAAAGTTAAAGCGGAATTGACAGGTAATTTAGAATGAATGAAAAAAATTGACAAGTAAATTAGGAAAAGTGAATAAAAACTGTCAAGTGATTTTAGGAAAGTACAAAGAAAAAGCCTCGTCTGTGCTAAAGCATGGAGATAAGCCGGTTGTTCACATGGGATAAGCATGCTGTTCACATGACTTAATGCGGTTATTGCATGTTGATAACAGCCTAAAAAGCCGTTATTTCATGCAAAAATGCAGGTAAAATGGTTGAATTTAGACGGTTATTATTTGTATTACTCTGATAATCAACCAAATGCAAAACTTCGCCATAACTTCGATATTTGCAAGCAAAGAGCAGGTTGCTTCAAAATATGGCAGCTATGAAGGGGTACTTGTAAAATTTTTTCTAACTTATTTGAGTCATTGTATTGTTCACAAAACGCCTTTTCGCTGCATGGATTCAGTAATCTTCACACATTGAGATAGTCGGGGTACGCATCCCTCCTACTTTGGATGTTTTCATGTCCACATAAACACACTCCACCCAGTGCAGCATCATTGCGCATTCGCTTTCATCGTCTATCCTACAAGAAGAAAATAAAAAATGACTTCTTCCTGAAAAATCTATCGTTAACGTTTGGAGTGTTACGTTGTTTGTGTATCTTTGCATAAGTTTAATTTATTTATAATAATTATCTTATATGAAAAAAGTTATTTTAAGTGCATGCGTTATGTTGATAACAATTGCAGCGTACGGACAGCGTGACAAAGGTACGGTTACCTTACAACCTAAAGTTGGTTTGAACATAGCTTCGCTTACAAATGATGGTGATGCCGACTCAAGATTTGCGCCAGTTGTTGGTGCCGAAGTAGAAGTGCAGGCTACGGACATGGTTAGTTTCTCGGGTGGATTACTTTACTCTATGCAGGGAGCTAAGGGAAAAATAGGCGATGTAGATGGAACAGTAAAGTTAGATTATATTAATGTTCCCATTCTTGCTAACGTCTATGTGGCTAATGGATTTGCTGTGAAGTTAGGTATTCAACCAGGCTTTTTAATCAACAATAAAGTCAAAGTTTCACAGAATGGTGTCAACGCAGAGGTTGATTTAGAGAAATCTCTTAAAGCTGCGGGAATTGATGCCAAAGTGAATAAGGTTGATGTCTCTATTCCCGTGGGTGTTTCCTATGAGTTCAGCAATATAAATATTGATGCACGATACAATTGGGGAGTAACCAAGATTATTGACGAAGACAGCAGTAAGAATAGCGTTTTCCAGATTACAGTTGGTTACAAATTTGCACTGTAATGCGATATGAGCATGTCAAAATATGCTCCTATAATTCCGTATCTAACTATTAAGTTAGGGTAAAAATGCACCTCCTTATTATATGGAGGTGCATTTTTTATGCTATTTTCGTCAGCCCGTGGCTCAGGTAGAATAAGAGTTCAGTACATTGACAATCGTATTCACTTCTGCATCGGTGAGTGTTTGGTTGAGTGGAATGCTCAATTCTTGTTCGTGAATGCGTTCGGTAATAGGGTATGTACGGTGATTCCACTCTTTGTAAGCAACTTGCTGATGAGGCGGAATAGGATAATGAATGACGGTTTGGATGCCATGTTGCAACAAAAATTGCTGTAACTTGTCTCTTTGTGGAGTTAGGATGGGGAAGATGTGCCACACGTTATCCTCGCCACATCCTTGTGGGATTGTGATAAGAGGATGGTGTATATTGGACAAATAGTGCTGTGCAATGACGCTGCGACGTGCATTGTCCGCATCAAGATATTTTAATTTCACGCTCAACACAGCCGCTTGTATTTCGTCCATTCTGCTATTATGTCCTTTGTAAGGAAACACATATTTCTGCGACGAACCATAATTAGCCAAAGTCCTTATTGTGTTTGCCAGTTCGCTATCATTGGTTGTTACGGCTCCTGCATCGCCCAAAGCTCCCAAGTTCTTGCCAGGATAAAAACTGTGTGCAGCCGCATTGCCCAAAGACCCTGTGCGCTGATTGCCATTGTAGCGGCATCCGTGTGCCTGCGCATTGTCTTCTATGAGTTGGAGATGATATTTTTGGCAGAGCTTACCTATCTTTTCTGTGTATGCACAACGTCCATAGAGGTGCACCAACATAATGCCACGTGTGCGCTCAGTAATGGCTTCTTCGATCTTGGTGTCGTCTATCTGAAACGTATCCATGCGTGGTTCTATCAGCACTGGCACCAACTGGTTGGCTGTTATGGCGAGGATAGTAGCAATATAAGTATTGGCAGGCACAATAATTTCATCGCCAGCCTGCATCATTCCCAGTTCAATATAGGCTTTGAGAATGAGGGTGAGCGCATCCAGTCCGTTGGCGCAACTCACGCAATGCTGGATGCCAATATATTCGGCATACTGTTTTTCAAACGTTTGTACCGCCTGACCTTGCAGATACCAACCACTCTCAATTACCTTATTGACAGCCTGTTGTATCTCTGTCAGATGTTCATTGGTTACTCGTTGTAAAGATAAATAGGGTATCATACCTCCCACTGATAAGTGTCATAACATATAGCACGACCGCCAAACCCCTCTTTTTGATGAATGAGTGAAGCGTTGAGCAGGTGCCCATCTTGCAGAGTAGACGTGCCAAAATCAAAATATTGTTGTTCGTCCCACGATTGATGGAGTAAGAAATGGAACAGCCCATCGATGACACGCAGTTGCTTTCCTTCGGGCGATGCCGAGATGTATTGCGTATGCACCACGTTGGGAGTGAGATAAAGAACGGTTCCTCCTAACACC
>QWCQ01000743.1_pt1 | contig 17781 bp, 18 predicted proteins | sample 1972701 | NCBI WGS metagenome assembly QWCQ01 (sample SAMN09866704, study PRJNA288562) | Human gut metagenome isolate pre4_stool, whole genome shotgun sequencing... | reverse complement strand
AGATAAAAAATCTATGCAATTTTACTTCTCTACTGTCTATAATGATGAGCTAAATACTAATGAAATTTTTCTATATGCCATAGATAATACTTATGATGAATCTATTAAGCAGTTATTTAAAGATAAGAGACTAGTATTTTTCACTATATTTTTAGATAATTATGAAGATTTAAGAAATAGTACAGAGTCTGTCAATCGCCCACAAGTATTAGGCGCTGTAGATAGAGTTATAAATGAATATTTCAAAGAGCACAATGGCATTGTTAGAAAATATGAAAATGATAGATTTATGGTAGTAATGGAATATCAAGATTATAGAGATATTCATGATGATAAATTTTCAATTTTAGATCAAGTAAGAGACATAGAATTAGGAAATGAAATAAATCCCACCTTATCAATAGGAGCTGGGATTTCTGGGGCTGATCCAAGAGAAATTTATGGAGATTCTAGGGTAGCAATTGATATTGCTTTATCACGTGGTGGTGACCAAGCAGTTGTAAAAATAGATGATAACTATGAATACTTTGGTGGAAAGTCTAAAGCCACAGAAAAAACTTCAAAGGTAAAATCTAGGGTAATATCTGGAGCTTTAAGAAGAATGGTAAATTCCTCAAGTGATGTTTATATCATGGGACACAATAATCCAGATATGGATTCCTTTGGTTCATCACTTGGAGTTTACGAGGGTGTAAGGTTTTTGGAAAAAAATGCATATATAGTTTTAAATGAAGTACCTAGACAAATCGAAAATATATATAATAGTACAACTGGGAGCTTAGAAGACTTAAAAGAAAATATTTTATCTGAAGACCAAGCCCTAGCTCGCATAAAACCTTCATCTTTGGTAGTTGTTGTAGATAATCATAGGAAAAATTCAACTGAAGCTCCAAGCTTAATTGAAAAAACTGATCAAATTTTTATAATTGACCATCACAGACGTGGTAATGATTATATTAAAAAAGCAACAATTGCATATATAGAACCATATGCTTCAAGTGCATCAGAACTTGTAACAGAAATGTTAAATTATTTAGATGAAGACTTTAAAGCACGTACATCTATAGCAGAAGGACTTTTAGCAGGAATAACTGTAGATACAAAAAACTTTGTATACCAAACAGGTGTGCGTACATTTGAAGCAGCCAGCATTTTAAAACGCTGGGGAGCTGACTCTGTTTATATAAAACGTATGTTTAAAGATGACTTTGAAATTGTTAGATATAAGTCGGAAGTTATAGCAGATTCGAGTATAGTAAATGATATGATTGCCATAGCTCATTTTAATAGAGATATTGATGGATCAAGCTTAATTGCAAGTCAGGCTGCTGATGATTTGCTTACAATAAAGGGTGTTAAGGCATCATTTGTACTTACAAAAGCTAACAACAAAATCCATATTTCTGGTAGAAGCTTAGGCGATATATCGGTACAATTAATACTAGAACGTATCGGAGGGGGCGGTCACTTAACAGCTGCTGCTACCCAATTAGACATGAGCATGGAAAATGCTGAAGATATGCTAAGAAAAGCAATAAATGAATACTTAAGAGAGGAAGAAGAAAATGAAAGTAATACTAAAAGATAATATTGTAAGAGTTGGAGTTAAAGGTGATTTAGTTGATGTAAAACCAGGATATTTTAGAAATTACCTAAATCCACAAGGTTTAGCTGTAGAAGCAACAAAGAAAAATATGGCTGAACTTGAAGAAATGCAAGCTCAATTAAAAGCTGAAGAAGCTGAAAATAGAAAAGAAGCTGAAGAATTAAAAGAAAAAATCGAAGCTATTACAATTACTCAAAGAGTAAATGTTGGTGAAGATGGTAAACTATTTGGTTCAGTAACAAATAAAGATATTGCAGAAGCATTAGCTGAACAAGGTATCGAAATTGACAGAAAAAGAATTGAGAATGTAGAAAAAATTGATGGAGCTGGAGAATTCGAACTAAATGTTAGACTTTATCCAGAAATAAATGCTAATCTTAAAGTGGAAGTTGTAGCTGAGGTACAATAGTGACAGAGGCAAATAAGCCTCTACCTTACGACTTCTTAGCAGAAAAAGCCATAATCGGAAGTATTATCAAAAAAAATGAAACTTTTGATAAAGCAAATCAAATAATAAAACCTGTAGACTTTTATGATTCCAGGACCCAAAGGATATATAAATCAATAGTCACCATGTTTGAAAAAGACATTAAGGTTGACGAAGTAAGTTTATTATCTCAGTTAAGGAATGAAAATATATTACAAGAAGTTGGAGGGGAGGAGTTTATCACTGAGATTACCCTCTCCTCATTTTATACTCCAAATATCGATACTTACGCAAAAACTGTCAAAGAAAAAGCACTGCTTAGAAGTCTTATAGGGGCAAGTGAAGATATTATGGATTTAAGTTACAGGCAAAATGAAGATGTTTCTAGTATCTTATCTATGGCTGAGAGTAAAATTTTTGATATATCTCAAAATAAACTCAACGAGGGTTTGATAAAAGTAGGAGATACCCTAGATGAGACTGTTCAAGTCATAAACGAATTATCATTAAATGATGGCAATATAACTGGAGTGACCACAGGATTAGAGACTATTGATATAAAACTTTCAGGCCTGCAACCATCACAATTAATCTTACTTGCAGCTCGTCCAGCCATGGGAAAAACAGCCCTAGGACTCACAATGGCATGGAATGCTGCTAAAGAAGGAAAATCAGTTGCATTTTTCTCTTTAGAAATGTCTACCCTTCAGTTAAATTATAGACTTTTATCTATGGTTTCTATGATAGATCTAGAACAAGTTATGAATGGTAGAATAAAAGACGATGAATGGGAATTACTATTTACAGCTACAAAACAAATAGCTGCAAAAGACTTATATGTAGACGAAACACCAGGTATTACTCTATCAGAGATGAGATCAAAATTAAAAAGACTTAAAGCAGAAGTAGGAGTAGACCTAGTAGTTATAGATTATTTGCAGCTAATGCAAGCAGATGGCTACCAAGAAAATAGGCAAAATGAAATTGCATCTATATCAAGAGGATTAAAAACTTTATCAAAAGAATTAAACTGCCCAATCCTATCCCTTGCCCAATTATCTCGTGAGGCTGACAAAAGAGCAGACCATAAACCAATTTTATCAGATCTTAGAGAATCAGGAGCTATAGAACAAGATGCTGATGTTGTAATGCTTTTATATAGAGAAGATTATTATGATGAAGAAGACAATCCAAATATTGCGAAAGTTATAGTAGCAAAACACAGAAATGGTGCAACAGGAATCCTTGATTTATTTTTCAATAAACCATGTACAACCTTTAGAGATTTAAGTTATAAGGAAGAAAATGTATAGACAAGAAAATCCTAGAATTTATATAGAAAAAATAAATCGTCAAACAGCTATGGACTTAAAATATTGGGGAAAGTTTGAAGATCCTAGATTATCTGGCTATAATTATGGAGATTTATCAGATTTTGAAATAAATTTTTGGTACAATTCAGTAAGCACTCCTCGAAAAAGATATTTTGCAGTAAAAAAAAGTGAAGATGATAGATTTATTGGATTTTTAGGTCTGAAAAATTACAATCCCCTAACAAAAAGATCAAAATTAGGAATAGTTTTTGATCCTAATTATGTATCAGATGGCTTTGGATATGAAGCTATGAATCAGTTTTTGGATTATTACTTTATTGTTCTAAAGTTTAAAGAAATGCTTTTAGAAGTTAATTTGTTTAATGAAAGAGCAATTAATTTATATAAAAAATTAGGATTTAAAGAATGTGGTTATACTAGTGAAATTTTTGAAAACCAAAAAATTGATGTAGATGAAAGATACTTTGAAAAAAAACATGATATTATTTATTCTAAGATACTAATAATGAATTTAAAAAAGGACGATTATTATGAACTTTAAGATGCAAGATGTGAAGCTAGATTTAGGTATGACAGCTTTTGAAAATATGTTTTTAAATACCTATGTACAAATGGCAGATGGAGATAGTCTTAAAGTTTTTTTATTGGTCTATAAAGATGCCTACAATACTGGATATGTGGATACAAAAAAAATTCAAAAACAATTATCTTTTACAGAAGAAAAGTTTAACCAATGTATAGAATTTTGGATAAATATGGGAGTATTTAGAGAAAAGAGAGATACATCGGGACAAGATTACATAGAGATTATTTCACTAAGACAAATGTATTATGGCGATAATAGCAAATCAGAAAATGAAATAAGTTTTGATAAAGCTGGTAGAAAATCTATTATGTTTGATAATATAGAAAGAATCTTAGATAGGAGCCTTACGCCAGCAGATATAACTCGTATTCAAGAGACACTTATGGAATATGACTCGGATCCAGAACTCGTTACAGAAGCCTTTCGCCAAGGAAAAGCCAATGGAAATATGGATGTAAAATATGTCTTAGGCTACATAAAAACCTGGAGAGACCAGGGAATATTTACTCTAAATGATTTAAAAATGAAAGAAGAACGCCAAAAGTTAGCTAAAAAAAATTCACCAAGACAATATAGGAAAAGATCATCAAACAATGATGAAATAAAAAATTATGCTCAAAAAGCACGTGAAGAGCGTTTTAAAAGAATGCTAGGGGAAGATAATAATGGAAACTAATAATAAAGTTACACATATTTTAGCCCAAAGACGTGAGCAAAATCTTATAGATCAAAAGAAAAGAATCAACGAAGTTTACAAAAAAATTCCATCTATGGAGTCTTTAGATAAAAATATAAGGGAATTAGGATATATTATCATCCAAGACGGATTAAAGGGAGATGATACTGAAAAAAAAGAAAATGATCTTAAACAATTAAGAATAGAAAAAGCTAGAATTTTAGAAGCAAATGGATTTGAGAAAGACTATATGGAAATCAGATACCATCATCCAATTTGCAAGGATACTGGTTTTGTCGGTACAAAAATGTGTTCTTGTCGTAAGCAGCTAATAATTGATCAAAATTATAGTCAATCGAATATTAGAAGTCTAATATCTAGAGAAAACTTTAGAAATTTTGATGATTCTTTATTTTCAGATAATCCTTACAAAGATTATCCAATAACTCCATACCAAAATATCCAGCACATAAAAAAATCCCTGTATGGATTTATAAATGATTTTGATAAGCAAAATAATAATTTATATATTTTTGGCGATGTAGGTCGTGGTAAGACTTACTTATTAAATTCTATTGCTAAGGAAATACTAGACCGCAATTATTCGGTTCTTTATATGACATCATCCAGACTTTTTAAATTTTTAAATGACTATAACTGGGCTTTTGAAGAAGCTCGTGCAAAACACCAAGAACAATTTGACTTTATCCTAGATTGTGATTTACTTATTATAGATGACCTAGGTAGTGAGGCATCCAGCAAAAATGACTCTGCTAATTTATTTGAAGTAGTAAATAATAGGATGATTGCTGGAAAACCAATAATTTTTTCTACAAATTATGATGAAACTATGCTATCAGAAACCTACGGAGATAGAATATTTTCAAGAATAATTGGTAATAGTGAAGTATATGAGATATTTGGGGAAGATTTGAGACTTAAAACAAGAAATTTTTGAGGTGATTATGCTAGTTGTAGATAAAGACCAGATGATTGCAATCGATAAGTACGCTATAAACGAGCTAAAAATACCGGCTTTATGTTTGGTAGAGCGAGCTGCCCTTGCAGTTATAAAAAATATAAACCTAGATGTAAGAAAGTCTTTTGCTATTGTAATTGGTATTGGCAATAATGGAGCTGATGGGCTTGCTGTTGCAAGAAACCTTTTAGCTAGGGATTATTATGTAGATCTTTATATAATAGGTAGCCTAGAAAAAGCTAGTGAAGAATTTATCTTAAACTATGAAGCAGTAAAAAACCTCACAGAAAATATCTATATGGTAGATACTATAGCTGATTTAGAGTTTATGGAAGAAAACCTATCCAATGTTACTACTATAATAGAAGGAATATTTGGTACAGGCCTTGACCGAACTATTTCTGGCACCTATGCCTATGTAATAGCTCTTATAAATCGATCTTTAAAATATATTATATCTATAGATGTCCCATCAGGGCTTGATTCTACAAGTGGAGATAGCTGGGGAGAGATAGTAGATTGTGACTTGATAGTATCTATGCAGCTAATGAAACAAGGAGTTTTTGAAAGGTCTATCTATAAAGATAAGTGTGTTGTAGAAGATATAGGCATACCTCAAAAAGCAATAAATAAAATTTTACCTAAGATGGCTGACTAGCCATCTTTTATTTTTTAAATAAATGAATAAAATAAAATTAAATAAATTTTTAAGGAGATATTATGCAAAATTATAATGAAACAGAAGCAGAAATTCTTCAAACCATACTAGATAATGATTTGGGACTTGATGATGAAGAAATTGTAATGTTAATAAAAGATAGTCTTTCAAAAAGAGCAAAAAAAGAAAAAGAAGATTATTCCTTTGGGGCAAAAGCAGCAGATAAAATAGCAAAATTTGCTGGTTCTTGGACTTTTATAATAATTTTTATATTTTGCTTAGTAACTTGGATGATTATAAATACAAAATTGAAAAATAAGGCTTTTGATCCATATCCATTTATTTTATTAAACCTAGTCTTATCTTGTGTGGCCGCTATTCAAGCTCCACTAATAATGATGAGTCAAAATCGCCAAGAAGAAAAAGATAGGCAAAGAGCCCAAGAAGATTATATAGTAAATTTAAAAACGGAAATAATTATAAGAGACATTCATAAACACCTAGAGCAAATTGAAAAAAAACTTGATAATCAAAAAAATCTTGATTAATATACTATTTTCACAATTTACTTGTATAATATAAAGTAAATCAAAAAAGTAGGTGAAATCAATGAATAATGAAAAACTAGATACTAAAAAAATATTGATATCAGGATTTGCTCTTTTTGCCATTTTTTTTGGTGCGGGCAATCTTATTTTTCCTCCCTTTTTAGGAATGCATTCTGGAGATGGTTGGTTTGTATCATCCATGGGATTTAATTTATCTGATAGTTTATTGATTCTTTTAGGAATTTTGGCTGTCAGTAAGCGATCAGCAAATCTAAATGAGTTTGGTGTGAAAATAAGCAAAAATTTCGGATCGATTTTAAGCTTAATATGTATAACTTTAGTAGGTCCGCTTTTATCAATTCCAAGAACTGGTGCAACAACCTTTGAAGTAGGCATCTTGCCTTTTTATCCAAATTTTAATAAAGTACTATTTTCCTTTTTATTTTTTGCCCTAGTTTATGTTTTAACTATAAACGGATCAAAGGTTATAGATAGGGTTGGCAAATATTTGACTCCTATGCTTTTACTTATCCTAGCTTTTTTAATTATAAAAGGAATTACATATCCAGATGTAGCTTTAAAGTCTACTCCTGAAAACAAATTGTCCTTAGGATTTGTAGAAGGATATCAAACTATGGATTCTCTAGGGCCAGTTTTTACAACAGGTATTATTTTAAACGATTTTAGAAACAAAGGATTTAAAAAACAAGATGATTTGATAAGAGCTACAATTTATTCTGGACTTATAGCTGTTTTAGGTCTAGTAATTGTTTATACTGGTCTAACATTTATAGGAGCAAAATCAATTGCTTATGCTGATACTTCTATAACTAGGACGGATTTATTTATTACTATTGCAGAAAATCTTTTAGGAAGAAATTTACAAGCTGCCTTAAGCCTTGTTGTAGGATTTGCTTGTCTTTCTACAGCTATTGGACTTTTATCTGCTTTTGCAACAAATTTTGCAGAAAAGTATGATAGATTTTCCTATAAATTTTATGTAAGATTGGGTGTTATTATAAGCTTTATATTATCAATATTGGGAGTAGAAAAAATAATGGAAATATCAATACCTATTTTGCTATTTATTTATCCTATAGTAATTAGCCTTTATATTTTAAATCTTATTGATAGGGATAGTATAGATCCAATTCTCTATAAAATTGTCGTCACAGCAGTTGGTTTTGTTAGCCTTGCTGATAGTATCAAAGCTATAGGCTTTGAGGATAATTTTTATGTAAATGCTATGGCAAAACTACCTCTTCAAGAATCTGGCTTTGGTTTTGTATTTGCTTTTATAGTTAGTTTTTTAATAGCATTAATTATTGCGAAAAGTAAAAAGGGGATTGAATAAAATATAGTTTCATTGTATACTATTATTAATTGAATATGAGCGATAATAAGACATAGTAACTATTATGAAGTCTTTAGAGAGAAGATGGCTGGTGAAAATCTTTGGCAGATGATAGTGAATCTACCTTTAGCTTTTTTTAATATGAGTATGTTATACATAAAAATTGGGTGGCACCACGAGACCTTCGTCCCATGTAGGATGAGGGTCTTTTTTTATGCGAAAAAGGAGAAAAAATGATAGATATAAAATTAGTTAGAGAAAACCCTGAGCTTGTAAAAGAAAATATCAAAAAGAAATTTCAAGAAGAAAAACTACACTTAGTTGATGAAGTCCTAGAACTAGATGAAAAGGGCAGAGCTTTTAAAACTGAGGGAGATAACCTAAGAGCAGAAAGAAATAAAGTTTCAAAAGAAATAGGTGCTTTAATGGGCCAAGGTAAAAAAGACCTAGCAGAAGAAGCAAAAGCGCATGTAGGTGAAATAAACGATAGACTTGCTCATATAGAAGAAGAAACTAAAAAATTCGAAGATGAAATCAAAACTAGAATGCAAAAAATTCCACAAATCATCGATGACTCTGTACCAATAGGCAAAGATGATAGCGAAAATGTGGAAAATGATAAATACGGTGAACCGGTAGTTCCAGACTATGAGGTACCGTACCACATAGATATTATGGAAAGTTTTGATGGTATAGAACTAGATGCGGCTAGAGAAACATCAGGATCTGGTTTCTATTACTTAAAAGGTGATATAGCAAGATTACAATCTGCTATTTTATCATATGCAAGAGATTTTATGATTGACCGTGGATACACATATTATATACCTCCATTTATGATAAGAAGTGAAGTTGTAACAGGAGTTATGAGCTTCGAAGAAATGGAAAATATGATGTATAAAATTGAGGGAGAAGATTTATATCTAATAGGTACATCAGAACACTCAATGATTGGTAAATTTATTAATACAATCAATGATGAAGAAGATATGCCACTAAAAATGACTAGCTACTCACCATGCTTTAGAAAAGAAGTGGGAGCTCACGGTATAGAAGAACGTGGAGTATATCGTATCCATCAATTTGAAAAACAAGAAATGGTTATAATTTGTAAACCAGAAGAATCAAAAGAATTTTACAACGAATTATGGAATAACACGGTAGATTTCTTTAGAAGTCTAGAAATACCGGTAAGAACATTAGAATGTTGTTCAGGTGATTTAGCAGATTTAAAAGTAAAATCTTGCGATGTAGAAGCATGGAGCCCACGCCAACAAAAATACTTTGAAGTAGGTTCATGCTCAAACTTAGGAGATGCCCAAGCAAGGAGATTAGGAATCAAATTGCGTGGAGAAAATGGAACATACTTTGCCCACACACTAAATAACACAGTAGTAGCTCCACCAAGAATGTTAATAGCGTTTTTAGAGAACCTACTACAAGCAGATGGCACAGTAAAAATACCAGAATCACTTAGAATGTATATGGGTGGTAAAGAAAAATTAGAGCCTGTTGAAAAATAAATATAATTATTTAGCCAGCATAGTAAATATGCTGGCTTTTTTATAGAAAGATAAGGAGTGAAATGTAAAACAAACTTGACATTTTACTATTTAAATATTACAATGAAAATGTAAAACGTGTTTTACTTTTTTGGGGGTGGAGTATTTATATGGAGAAAGTTTATGAAAAATAATATTAAAAATCTCAGAAAGGAGAAGGGACTCAGGCAGGAAGACTTAGCAGAAATATTAGAAGTATCAAGGCAGACTATAATTGCCATAGAAAATGACAAGTATGATCCATCGTTGGAACTGGCTTTAAAAATTTCTGATTATTTTGCTATGAAAGTAAATGATATATTTAAATTATAGGAGTAAAATTTATGAGAAAAATGGATGAAATGGAAATGCAACACAACCTATTTGCTATAAGGTCTGCCTATGCATTTACCTTAATATTTGAAATAATTTACCTAATCTATCTAGGAATAAACCAAGGATTTACAGCTGTAACAGATAATATAGTTTTCTTCTTAGTTTTAGGTCAGAGTATTGTTTATTGTATATCTCACCTTTTATTTAGAAATAAGGTGGGAGATGAAGGTGCTAGGATAAATATAGTGGATATTATGGGTCTTGTATTTGTAGTATTAATTCTAGGTTTTATTTTAATAAATAAATAAAAAATCCCGGTTTACCCGGGATTTCTTAATTTAGATATTAGTTATTATAATTTTTTAATTTTACTTTTATTAAAGTACTATTCGCAGTAACTATAATCTGGACATCCTATCTTTGATTATTAGCAGGTATTTTCTTTATTAGAATTATGATTATTTTTTCTGAATTTGTACTTTGAATAAAGTATATTATTTTCCCTATATCTTTCTACATGTTTAGGATATCTATTCTAGTCTCTAACCTTATTTACATTAAGGATTTTTCTCATTATTAGTTTTGCAAAATCATCTGAACCTTCTTTATTAGGGTGGGTTCTGTCTGGTGCTAGTAGATCTGGCTTATCTTTTATAAAGCCTCTCCAGTCTACCAAATGAGCTTTTTCGTTATTTTCTGTAAACTCTAATAAGGATTTATTTACATAATCCATATAAGATTGGGTATGGGATGTGTTTACAAAGTAAACATCACGACCATCTGCTATTTCCATTATTTTATTTAAATCTTCTTCATTGGCAGAACCGTTAGAACCTAAAGATATTAAAACGACATCGCCTAACCCATAATTATTTTTGATTTGTGATAGGATTTCAGGTCCAGAAACCATATCTCTACCTACTTTTCCATCTAGGTAAAAGTTTGGTGTGTATTTCCTTATATAGGAATCTGCATTTATAATTACAGAATCACCTACGGCTGTTATATTTATATTTTTTAGATACTCTAGCTCTTTTTCTGTAAAGTTAAAATTATTGTAGGCTTTTTGCTTAAAGTTTTTATCTAATTGCTTTGTTTGGGGAATCTTATTTGAGCTTTGATTTTCTTTTTCCTTGCTTTTATTATTCTTGTTCTTTGATTTTGAAGATTTATTTTTAGCAATCATTTCCTTATTGGCTTGGTCAATTTTTGCTTGATTTGTTTCAATATCTTTTCTAAGATTATTTATTTCTTTATCCTTACTATTACCTAGTACTACTGATGTTATAGTTAGAATAACAAAAATAATTATTGCCGTTAACTGAATATATTTTCTTATTTTTTTTACCTTTAAAATTTGATAGGTAATTTCTGATAAAATTATTACAGTTAAAAATTGTAATAATAAGTTCAAAAAAATATTATCCATCAAACTAGGAAAGAAGTATAGGGCAAATATTTGCACTATATATTGCCATAGATATAGGTAAAAGGATCTATCACCTATATATAAAATAGATTTATAAAAAATATTATGTTTTTTTACATCATATCTATTAGCATCTTCAAAATTATATAAAAATGTAATCAATACTCCTACTAGAATTGTATAAAAGATAAAGAATAAATGGTAGGATGATATATTCTTTCCGTCTATTATGAAAAATGGAATTACAGTCAATAGTCCTAATATTGCTAATATAATTCTAGGATCTATTTTTAAATCAATAGCTTTTTTATCAATTTTTTCATTTATTAAAAATGCTAATATTCCAAGTCCAAAGGCAGAAAATCTGGTACTTATATCATAGTATATCCTAGTGATATCTTTATCTGACCTAGCTAAAACCAATATTAGTATAAAACTAATTATGGTCATTAAACCAAAGACAACAATTCTCTTGTTATTTTTTTTAGGATTTGCTAAGTATTGATCAATTAGTAAAAATATAGCTATAAATTGCATATAAAGCGATACATACCACATATGCAAAAACATATTAAAATTGCCTAATTGGTTAAAATAATCATCTCCTACTACAATGCGTCTAATATTTTCAAAATTTAGGGCAACTGGTAGGGTAGATTTAATACTATCATCAAAAATATTTCTAGCAAATTTAAATGAAAATATCAAAGAAATTGCCATTATTAGGTAAACTGGACTTAGTATATTTCTAAATTTTTTCCTAAGTTTTGTAAGTGTATCGACTTGCCTGTTGCTTGCTGTTCTAACGGTTAAAAAACCTGATAGAACTAAAAATATAATTACTGCAAGATAACCACCTGGCACAAAATGTGAATAGGTGTGAAAGAGCGATACAGCAAAAAATGCTACAGCCCTTAGTATATTCAGATAATCATATCTTTTATTTAAAGTTTTTCTTTTGCTCATAAAAATCCACCTCGTTAACGAATTAATTATAACAAAGGTGGTGTTAAAGTTTTATTAAGAAATTTTGTAATTTTAAAACTTTAGCTCGAAATCTGATTTTTTTATAGATTCATAGGCCAATATATCCATGGCATCTATAACATAATCATATGAAGTGATATCATCTATCATTGATAGTTCAGTGCAAGCTAGTATAATTGCATCAACCTTTGTATCTTTTAAATCTTCTAGCATCTCTAAAAATTCAGGATAAGATGTTTCGTTTGTTTCTTTTATTTTGTATATGGTATCCATAGTAAAGTTTTTAATATTTTCATCCATTTCTATTATGTTGATTCCAATATCTTTGGAATATTTTTCATAGATACCACAATTTGCTGTAGCAAGTGTTCCTAAAACTGCAATATTCTTTGCATTTTTATTTTTGCAATATAGCAAGGTTTCTTCTACCATATTTATAATATTTACACTTGTATAGTCTTTAAAAGTATCATAATAATAGTGCATAGTATTACAGGGGATAGCTATATTATCAACTCCTTGCTTTTCTAAATTTTCTAAGTCTTCTTTTATTTTATTAAGTAATATATCCTCGTCATCTCCAGTAATTATAGCTTTTGTTCTATCTGGAATTTGAGGATCTGAAAGTATAATTGTAGGTATATGATCTTGGTCCTTATTAGCTTTTGTATTTTTTACCAATTTTTTATAAAAAATAGCTGTACACAAGGGCCCCATACCACCTAATACGCCTAATTTTTTCATAAAATGCTCCTTATCTATAGGATTTGCTTTTTATATTATACGATTATATAATAGATATCACTATTAGCAAAGAAGAGTATTAGCAAAATAGGGGAGAATAAATGAACAAATTTTTACCAATTATACTAGGTTCAGACCTAAATACATATTCAATAGCAAGAGAAATTTATGAAGCTTACGAGATAAAACCAGCAGTTGCTACATCTGCAATTTTTCTTCCTTGCATAAATTCTCAAATAATTAATTTTTATAAAAAAGAAAATTTTTCTAAAGATCCAGAAGTTTTTAAGGAAGTTTTAGATAAAATCTATGAGGAAAACAAAGATAATTACGAAAACTTTATAATATTTGCTCCAGATGATGTTATGAGGACCTTTGCTCTAAAAAATATAGAAAAATTAAAATTTAAGCCTCTTATGCCTTATGCAGACCAAGATATTATAAATGAAATTTCTACAAAAAATAAATTTTATGAAAAAATAAAAGACTTAGACTTAGCTCCAAAAACATTTGTAGCAGATAGTAAAAATTATAAGGACTTGGCCTATCCAGAAGATGTATTTATAAAGCCAGATAATGATGTTTTTTATAAAACTTTAGAAATATTAAAGACAATTTTTGAAAATGGCTATGATTACAATATCTTAGTTCAAGAATTTGTAGCAGGAGGAGATGGTAGTGAGTATTCCGTAGAAGGATATAGGTCAACATCTACTATTTCTATGGCAATGTCTAGAAATATTCTTTTAGACAAGAGAGTAGAGTGGATAGGAAATTTTGTTGCAAAAATAGATTCTGATGAAAAGATTCTCTTTGACTATGCAAAAAAAATAGTAGAAACACTAGGAGGGTATGGATTATTTAATCTAGACTTCAAAAAAGATACTAAAACTGGCAAATTTTATGCTTTTGAAATAAATTTACGCCAAGGACGTAGCCATTATTTTGCAACACTAAATGGAGTAAATACTTCAAAACTAGCTATAGACGATTTGATTTTTAATAAGCAAGAGGAAATAATAGGAGATAAGAAATTTAGATATTATAACTTAGACCTAGGTCAAACTATTGACAATCTAGACTCTCAGTTTAGAGCAGATTTTGAAAATGATCAAAGAAAAGCAAACTCAGCCAATCCTCTAGTTTATAAAGAAGATTTAAACTTTAAAAGAAAAATAAAAATAAAAAAATATTTGAATAAGCTTAGCAAAGAGACTTTTGCTATAAGAGAAATATAAAAATTCCCTATAAAGGGGATTTTTTTATTACAAACACATTGACAAACTTCTATATGAGCGTAATATTATATATAGAATTATTTCTATATGAGGTGAAAAATGTTTAGCGATTATGAAAAAATATCAAAAAGTTTAAAGGTTATTTCTGATCCAAAACGATTGGAGATATTAGATATGTTATCGTGTGGAGAGTTGTGTGCATGTGAAATATTAGAAAAATTTGACATCACACAGCCTACTTTGTCCCACGATATGAAAAAGTTAGAATCTGCTGATTTAATAAAAAGTAGAAAAATAGGTAAAAATACTTATTATTCTTTAAAAACTGAAAATTTGGATAAACTAACTAAAATATTAGATTTAATATTTTCAAGAAAAGAAAATTGCATTTGCCATATAGATAATAATTAATTTAAGGAGGATATTATGTCAAAAATGAAAATATATGAACCGGCAATGTGTTGTTCAACAGGAGTATGTGGTGTAAGTCCTGATGAAGAATTAATGAGAGTATCAACTGTAGTTGAAAAATTATTAAAAAATGGTGCTGACATCAAAAGATATAACTTATCTAATGCTCCTCAAGAGTTTGTAGATAACAAAAAAATCAATGATATTTTAAATGAACAAGGGGAAAACGAGCTACCAATTATATTAGTAGATGAACAAGTTGTGATTACAGGTAGATATCCTAGTAATGAAGAATTTAGTAAATATTTAAATTTAGAAATAAAGGATGAAAAATCTACTAACGATTCTTGTGGTTGTGGATCTAGCAGTTCTTGTTGCTAATTTTACTAACTTAAACTGAAAGGAGCTAATATGAAAATATTTAATCCAAATGATTTAAATTTAACAAAATATCTATTTTATACTGGTAAGGGTGGAGTAGGAAAAACTTCAATAGCTTGTTCTACAGCGATTAATCTAGCAGATAATGGTAAGCAAGTTCTTCTCATATCTACTGATCCAGCATCAAATTTACAAGATATATTTAAAAAAGATTTAAATAATAAGGGTGTAAAAATTAAAGAAGTTCCTAATCTAACAGTAGTAAATTTAGATCCTATTAAAGCTGCTGATGATTACAAAAATAGTGTTATTGAACCATACCGTGTCAAGCTTCCAGAAAGTGTTTTAGAAAATATGGAAGAACAACTTTCAGGATCATGCACAGTTGAAATTGCAGCTTTTAATGAGTTTTCAAACTTTATCGCAGATAAAAATCTAGCTAACAAATATGACTTTATAGTGTTTGACACAGCTCCTACTGGTCATACTTTGAGGATGTTACAATTGCCATCCGCATGGTCAAACTTTATTAGTGAAAGTACTCATGGAGCATCTTGTTTGGGTCAATTATCTGGTTTAGAAGATCAAAAAGATCTTTATAAAAAAGCAGTTGCAAATTTAGCAAATCCTAAACTTACAACTCTTATGCTTGTAACTAGACCAGAAGAAGGACCAATATTAGAGGCTAATAGAGCATCAAAAGAACTAAAAGAAATTGGTATAAATAATCAAATGTTGATTATAAATGGTTTACTAAATGATTATGATGATGAAATATCTAAATCATTTTATCAAAAACAAAAAGAGGCTCTAGAAATAATCCCAGCAAATCTTAAAATTCTAAATACATCCTATATACCTTTAAGATCTTATAATATAAATGGCATAGAGAATGTACGCTCTTTATTAACTGATGAGAATATTGAAAATGGTCATGATATAGTGACTAAGACTGATATACCTAACTTACAAGAAATAATAAATGATCTTGATGTAAACAATAAAAAGGTTATATTTACAATGGGAAAAGGAGGAGTAGGGAAAACTACTATTGCTTCAGCCATAGCTTTGGGGCTCACAAAAAAAGGTGAAAAAGTACATTTAACTACAACTGACCCAGCTAATCATCTTGATAATTCTCTAAGAAAAGTAGAAAATTTAACTATTAGTCATATAGATGAGAAAGAAGAGCTAAAAAAATACCAAGATGAAGTATTAGAAAATGCTAGAAAAACAATGTCTGATGAAGATATAGCTTATATAGAGGAGGATTTACGCTCACCTTGTACTCAAGAGATAGCTATATTTAGAGCCTTTGCTGACATTGTCGATAAAGCAAATGACCAGGTAGTGGTAATAGATACAGCTCCAACAGGACACACACTGCTACTTTTAGATTCAACAGAAAGTTATAATAAAGAAATTGAAAAAACAGGGGGGAATATTCCAGAGGCTACTAAAAAACTTTTACCAAGACTTAAAAATGATAAAGAAACTGAAGTGGTAATAGTAACTTTGGCTGAAACTACTCCTGTATACGAATCATTAAGATTAGAAGAAGATTTAAATAGAGCTAATATTTTCAATAAATGGTGGTTGATAAATTCATCTTTATACGGTACAGAAACTACTAATGAAGTTCTAGCTGGTAAGGCAAATAATGAGATAGAATGGATAAATAATGTAGACAAGCATACAAATGGAAATTTTGCTCTTATACCATGGGTGCCAGTTAATATTAAAGCATCAAATTTAGAAAATATTATAAATTAGAGGAAATAATGGATAAACAAAAACCTAAAGTAGCCTTTGTGTGTGTTCATAACTCTTGTAGATCACAAATAGCGGAGGTTCTAGGTAAGCATTATGCAAGCGATGCTTTTGAAAGTTACTCTGCTGGTACAGAAATAGTTAATCAAATTAATCAAGATGCAGTAAGGCTTATAAAAGATATATATAACATTGATATGGAAAAAACTCAATATTCTAAGTCCATAAATGATTTACCAAAAATAGACATTGTCATTACTATGGGTTGCAATGTAACTTGTCCTATAATTGAAGGTGACTATCGCGAGGACTGGGGGCTAGATGATCCTAGTGGGAAAAGTGATGATGAGTTTAGAAAAACAATTAAAGCAATAGAAAATAATATTTTAAAACTTAAAGAAAAATTAAGCTAAATAAGGACCACCTTTGTACAAAGGTGGTCTTTATAATTTTTCTAAAACTTTATCATCTTCAAAAATTATAGGTTTTATAGGATACTCATCATTTGAAAAATCGTAAAGTTCCATCAAATAATAGTACAAATCATTTTTGTTTTCAAAGATTACGACTTGATAGGGAGCTGTAAAAGCTAGTTTTTCTACTAGCATGTATCTATCGTCTTCCATGTTAAATAATAATCCTGTATGTCCGATAAAAAGCTCGTTGTTATTCTCATCTAAATTTGAAAAGACAAATACCGATATAAGATTATAGTTTTTGCCTGTATTGATTGTTATGCCATTGTCTTTCCAAAAATCTTTTATTTTTTCTATTTG
>QWCQ01000742.1_pt1 | contig 17805 bp, 23 predicted proteins | sample 1972701 | NCBI WGS metagenome assembly QWCQ01 (sample SAMN09866704, study PRJNA288562) | Human gut metagenome isolate pre4_stool, whole genome shotgun sequencing... | reverse complement strand
GAATCTATATTGATGATACTTATATAGGTTTTGTAAGAGTTTACGTTCACGACGAAAATGGAGACTTAAGCGAAGAATTAAAAATAGACGTCTTAAAAGGGATAGATAAGTATAGGGCAGGTGGTATTGAAGTAGAAGTAAGACCAGCAGTTAAAATAAAGGTTGACATTGATAACTTGAAAATCATGTATAAAGAGGGAGTCAATAAAAAACTTTATGACTCAATGGTCGAGGTAGCTATAAGAAATTATATGCAAAATATGAAAGTATCAGAAAGCCTAAAATATTCTACTCTGCTAGCCTATGTATATAACTTATACAAGGAGGCTATAGCCTTTATAGACATAGAAAACCTAAAAGATGTAAATATAGCAGCAAATGAGATTATAAGACCAGGATCTATAACGGTAAATACAAGCACAATAAATAGCAAGGATTAAAGATGAAACTACTAAATTCAATTTATTACAAATCCTTAATTGCTCTTTATAAGCTTAATGTTGATAAAGATGGCAGGGCAAAAAGCATAATCATAGATGCTATATTCCAAGGCCTAGTATTACAAAAAGATGGTTTAAATTTAGCCCTACTTGAAATGGCAATAGATACGGCAACCGAAGATTGGCTTGATTATTGGGGTAATGTTTTTGGAGTCCTAAGAGACTTTGAAGAAAAAGATGATGATTATAGGAAAAGAATTGTCGAGGAAATCCTAGCCCCTAAGTCAACCAACCGAGCCTTAACAAATGCTGCAACAAGATATATTAAGAAAAATAATCCTGAAGCTGATATAAAAGATGGCGATATAAGGATTTTCGAGCCGTGGACTAGGCTTATAAAGTGCGACTCTAGAGGTTACATTGATGGCCCAGGCAGGCTTGTATCATACGAATATTGGAACTATGGAGTAGTTGATATATCAATATCAGATTCTTCTTTGATAAGCAAGGGGCTTATAGAATACCTTAAAAAAATAAAAGCAGGTGGCGTGCAAATAACTTTTTCTGTATCGCCAGCATGGGATATTGTAGAAGACCCAAACAAAGAAGATGACAAATACAATATACTTAAGAGAATCCATAGGTACACATACATTTATCCTATAGAACCAGGACAAGCCTTTAAGTCTATGATTGACGGTGCAAGTAGTAAGGTTAATGACTCTAGTTTTGGCAGTTTGATAGACCAAAGAGACTTACTAGATGGAAATATCAAAGTATTTTGGAGTGGACCAGTTTTGGAAAGGTCTATTATAGCAACAGGCCCTATAAGAAACCATTTAGGATCACCTATAATAAGCCTACTATCCTATGAAAATATAGGCAGGACCTATCTAAAGAAAACTAAAGACTTGACCATAGAAGAAGCTATCCAACTTGAAAAGGATAGCTTTTTTGCTGAAAGACTTGATGAAGGTTATCTAACAGAAAACCTAGCACCTATAGAGCAAAAAACAAGCCTTATATCTAAAGATAGGGGCTTATACGTTAGTTTTTATCAAGACAAAGACGGTTTTAATTTTGACCAGGATAACATACTAGACTATGCCAGCCTAGAAGAAATAGCTAGCTTTGATACGGCAGGAAACTTAAGTCTAGATGATTTTGCCCTTATATTTAATGAGGCTAAAATTTTAGATCCTAGGACTTCTAAGTCAATCAAGATTGCTATAAAAGAGCATATGGAAGATAAAAAACAAAAACAAGAAGAAATTTTAATAAAAAACATTAAGTAGGAGGTAAAAATGGCTGTTGAATCAGTATATAAAAATGTTTATGAAAGAAAGCCTATCATCACAAATGCAGCACATTGTGCTAGAGCCTTAGCCTTTGTAGAAAGTGGACCAATTTATTTTGGTCTAGGCAAATCTAGTCCATGGTCTGAAAATGAAAATGATAGTGACTTTATACCACCAGAGCCAAACCCTAACGCTGAAAACTTAGAAGAACTAATAGGGCTTAAAAAGGCCGAGAGAGTCGCCCTAGTAAAGCCAGATGAAAATGGAGAAATAGAGTATGCAGGCATGACTTTTAAGACCATCACCAGAGAAGAAGCCTTTAAGGAAAAGGCTAGATGGGTACTCTTAGAAACGGTTATAGCCTTTGATGAATTGCCACCTTTATCCTATAGGCAAATCGGGATTTTCTCACACGTTAAGGTTAAAAAAGGAATAGGAGAGAAAAGCGCCCTATTAGCTGAAGACATAGAAGATGTTGGCATACTAGAAGTTTTAAACAATAGAAAAGTAGTTACAAGACAGGCTGACACTAAAGATAGCTACTTTATGATTATAGAGTGCTAGGAGGTAAAAATGGCAAGAATAGACCAATCAAAAGCGCCTTATTACTCTAGAATAATAGATGAAGATTATAATGGTCTACTATATAGACCAGGAATGATGCTTCAAGCGGCAGAATTAAACGAAGTCCAGCTTATACAAAAAAATCAACTAAAAAAGCTTGCTGATACTCTCTTAAAAGACGGTGACATAAAAAGCGGTGCACAAATCATCATAAGAGATGATAAAAAAAGCGTCCTAGTTACCAGTGGTGAAATCTATTACGAAGGCCTAATCAGAAACTTCAAAGAACAAGAAATCGAGGTGAAGGGAATAGGTACAGAAAGAATAGGGGTAAAGATTGAAGAATCAATAGTCACCGCAAATGATGATAAGAAACTATTATCACCTTCAGCAGGTTTTGAAAACTTTGGTAGACCAGGAGCTGACAGGTTTAAACAAACCTTAAAACTGGCAGTCAATGATGATGAAGCTACCACAATTTATCTTTTAAATGATGGCAATCTAGTAAACACAAGCACTAAAGAAGACACAAGTTTTATAGATAAACTTAATAACACCCTAGCAAGAAGAACTTATGATGAATCGGGCCACTATAAGGTTTATGGTATGGAATTGTCACAGAAAAGCCAATATGACGAAGACCGCCTATACCTATCTTTAAGTCAAGGTAAGGCTTATGTTTTAGGCTATGAGATAGAAAAAACCTATGCCACAACAATCCCAGTAGACAGGTCTACAGCAATTAGGGAAGTTATAGCAGAACCTAAAGTATTTGAGAAATCAAACAATATATATCCACTAAACAACAACCCAGTAGACAAGATTAAAAAACTTATAGCCCTAATATCAGTTACAACCGACCTAACAAGGCAAGGAGCAGTAAACGGATCAGACCCAATACCAGGACAATACAACCCAGTTGTAGATATACAAAAAATAACTGAAAAATCTTCAGGAACTGAATATAAAAAGAATGCAGATTTTAGGCTTGAAGCAAACACAGTTAGGTGGATTGCAGGAGGCAAGCAACCAGAATTAGGCGCAACCTATACAATCACTTTTACCTATAATAAACAAATGGTGCAAGGAACAGACTATAAATTATCAAGTGATAATGAGGTCTCATATATAGAATTATTGAGCGGTGGAGATAAACCAGTAGACAATTCACAAATGCAAATTGACTATGAATTTTTCCTAGCCTATATGGCCTCAATCACTATGGATAAAAACGGTCTAGTAAGGGTAGTAAAAGGCCAGGCAAACACAGTAGATAAGGTGTATGAGCCAGATATAAACGACCAAGAGGTTTTACTAATGGGAAATATCATAGTAAGACCTAAAAATGACGTTTTAATTATTAAAAACGCCTTAAATACCCGCACTTCTATGGCAACCATAATCAGACTAGCACAAAGATTGTCAGATATGGAGATAAACCAAGCTATAACAGACCTTGACAAAGAGGCTATGGAAGGTGAAGAACCAACCCTACTTAAAGGAATTTTCACAGACGGATTTTTAGGTTTTTCCAAATCGGATATAAACCACAAAGAGTATGACGCATCTATAGATCCTATAAACCAAGTCCTAACTATAGGCCATGACGAGACAGTAAGCAAGCTAACAGTCGATAAAGACCAAACAAGCAAGGCTAGAATTTATGAAAGAATAGCAACGGCAGAATCTACTATAATCAAGTCAGATGACCAGCCTTATGCGACAAAACTACAAAGAATTAATCCTTATACATCTTTTCCAGAAGAACCTAGGATAAATATTAGTCCTAAAGTAGATAATTGGATAGACGAAGAAAACATAATTCTAGAAAGGGACGGAGGGACGGTAGTAAGGCATGAGTCCCTAGGAACAAATGTAGACAGAAGGATTGTTTTGAGGAGGTCAGAAGAAAGAACGACTAACTCTAGCAAGGAAGTAAGCAGGAATACAAAAGATGAAATAACTACCAACACCCAAACATACTTAAGTGCTATTGAATATATGAGACCTATTGATATAAAGGTCGAGGCTGAAAACTTTAGCCCAAATCAAGATGGAATAGTAATTCTTTTTAATGATATGAAGGTTGAAGTCAAGCCAGAAAGTGCAACTTATAAGGGTAAAGACCAGTATTCTTTAAAGGCAGATAGCAAGGGCCTTGTAAAGGCAAGCTTTACTATACCTAGAAATACCAGGTGCGGATCAGTCAACATAGAAATCTTTGCTGAAGACTTGCCAAATCTTAAAGGTATGGACACCTTTACAGCTGATGGCAGATTAAGAAAGAGTGTAACAACCAATACTCACACTAAGGTAACTACAGTATATACTCAAACACACATAGTTAGATATGTAGACCCAGTAGCACAAAGTTTTAGCCTAGAAAAAGACCATATGCTTGATAGCGTTGGGATTTTCTTTGGAGCAATAGAAAAAACAAAAAATGTTATAGTCCAAGTTAGAGAATGTACAAATGGTTATCCTAATAACGTAGTTTTAGCTGAAACCATAATACCACCAGAAGATATAAATATCAGCCAAGACGGATCAGTAGAAACAAAAGTAATATTCAAAAACCCAGCTTACTGTAAGAAAGATACTACCTATGCTTTTACAGTCCTAACCACATCTAACAAGTCAGCTATTTTTGCGCAAGAACTAGGAGAAAAAGACCTACTAACAAAAGAAATAGTTGCTAAAAATCCTTATGTACCAGGCTTGATGTTTTCATCTTCAAACGCCTTATCATGGACAGCCCACAATACAGAAAATCTCAAATTTAACTTATATGTAAATGAGTATGAGAAGACCTCATACGTTTACTTTAATAAGTTTATGAATATAGACTTTGATGGTTTTAATCTACTAGCTGACACCTCTGTGCCAGTAGACCCAAACCTAACATGGGAATATTCACCAGATGAAGGCAAAACATGGCTTCCTCTAGCGCCAGAACAGGTAAATTTACTTGATAATAGCCTAGATAGTTTAAGTGTAAGGGCAACCATAGAAACCAAGGGAAATGTAAGTCCAGCTATAGCCCTTGATTCACTCTTGATAGCAGGATTAAAGAACAAAAACAAGTCAAATTATGTATCAAGAAATGTTACCCTAGACCAAGACTATACAGATATAAAGGTGATAGCTGATGTATATTCACCAAGTGGAACAGGGGTAACCTTCTACTACTCAACAGATGTAGATGGCAAAGAGTGGAAACCACTAAGTCAATCAGGTGAAGCCAAGGTAAAAGTAGTTGGAGGCTTTACCGAGTACACCTATACAGCAACAGTAAGCAAGGCTAAAAACTTTAGGGTCAAGATAGCTATGACTACTAATAAGACAACAGTCCTACCTATGGTAAGAGGCCTTAAGTGCATAATGAAATAGGAGGTCAACATGGCAAAATACAGAGTAGACAGGGAAACAGGAGCCTTAATCTTTGCAGAAAGTGAAAACACAAAAATTGATCGACTAGAAAGTGACTTGAAGAAAGAGAAGAATCTAAGGAAACAACAGGAAAAAATCAATGCTGACTTGCTTGAAAGGGTTGAAAAACTTGAAAAGGCAGGCCAGAAATGAAGATAGATAGACAAAAAAGCTTTAATGACTTTGTAGAAACTGTAGAACAGGGGCTTGTAGAAGTTGAAAAGCTTATAAACGCCAACAACGAAAACAAGCAAAGTCTAGAATATATAAGCCAGGTTATAGTACCAAGGTTATCTCAAAGGCCAGCAGTTTTTTCTGATGTAAAATCCATGCAAGAATGTACCGCCCTCAATGAGGGCGATTATTGTATGCTTTTTACAAGACCTGAAGATAGCCCTAATATATTTATAAAAGTCTATCAGGTAAAGGATATAAACTTTAGGGAAGATAGGAAGATTGCTTTATTTGATAAAAACCTTGCAGCCTTCGAGGTCAAGCAAAGTGAATCAGATATTGAGGTTGTAGACGACCTAGTAAGCGGCGGCACTTTTAAGGCTTTGTCGGCTGAACAAGGCAAGGTGCTTTTAGAAAAGATAAATAAATTTATAGAAGAGACCAAGGCAAGCCTAGAATCTCAAAACAAGCTTACCAACGAAAAAATCACCAATTTAGAAAATGATGTAAGTCAAGAATTTTCTAGACAAAATCAGAATATAAGCAATCAATTTGATGAACAAAACAGAAACATTAAAACAGAATTTACAAATATAAATAAAACCTTATCTAATGTAGGTGGTAGACTCAAAGTATTAGAAGAAGCGGTTTACAACGATATTACAGGCAATCCATTCTTGATTAGCTTTAAGGACGTTGAAGGAATAGTTTTAACTAACGGTATTTTTAACGAAAATAAGGCTATACTGGAGTGCTAGGATATGAGATGTAAGCAAGATATTTAGGTTTATAGAAATATCATAAAGCATTAAGAAAGGAGAAAATAAATGTTTAAAAGACTAGGAGAATTACCTGTCGGCACACTAGTAAAAGATCCAGAAACCACCTATTATGGCAAACCCATAGTGTGGAAAATTGCCGATAAAAACCATAGTGGTTATCCCGAAAATTCAGTCACCCTAATAACTGACAAAATCATAGGGGTAAAGTCGTTTGATGCTATGGAGTCAAAAAATAGCAATAGCGACCGCAAAAGCTACGGCAATAACTACTATAAACATTCTAACATTTTACAATGGCTTAATAGTGATGCTAAAGACTGGTATAAGCCTATGCACAATGCTGATGCACCACCTTCTAGTGGAAATATTGCAGATGGATCACCTTATGACAAGGAAGCTGGATTTTTAACTAATTTTTCAGTTGGATTCAAAAGAGAGGCTATACCAACAAGTCTAAAGACAGTAAGGCACAGTCTAGATGGAGGCGGAAGTGAAAATGTAGAAAGTAAATTTTTCTTAGCTTCTACAACTGAAGTAGGCTTAGCTAACGAGAACAGTATAGCTGAGGGCAGCAAGCTAGCACTATTTACAAATGATAGTAGTAGAAAAGCTGTCCTAACTAATGAAGCCGTTAAAAATTCAAGCTATTCATCAAGTGGCTTTAGCGGTGGAAGCTCTTGGCATTGGTGGCTTAGGACCCCTAATACCTCCAGCTCGTATAACGTCCGGTACGTCTACTCGGGCGGCTCTTTGTACAGCTACGGCGCCAAAGATGCCTACAGGGGCCTTCGCCCGCTTTGTAATCTGAAATCTGGAATCTTGGTATACGACAACAAAGACTCTGACGGCGCATACGTCATAACTTGGAATAGAGTCCCAATCATAGAATATACAAACAAAGAAGATATGGGACAGCAAGATAAGGAAATTAGCTTTGATTATAAAGTGATCGAGGAAGACGAAGGACAAACACTTAGGGTTGAAGAATATATCAACGATATAAAATCAAAAGACTTTAGTGTTACATCAGGTTCTACTTATACTTATAAGCTAGAAAGACTAGCCTATCAAAAATTACCAAATGGCAACCACAAAGTAAAAATTGTTGCAATAGATAGTGAAGGGGGTGTTACAGAAAGATTATTTAATTTTAGTAAGAACGAGACAAAGATACTCTTTGAACTTGAAAAACCACTAGTTGCTGATGCTATGGTCACAAAGGCACTTATAACTATGGTGGGGTCTATACCTGAAAAGGCAATCCTTAAGGTAGAGGCTTGCAACAATGGTCATGATAAAAACCCTACCTGGGAAGATGTCACTACAAAAGTTATCAAAGAAAGAAAAATATTCTTTGCTAATAAGCAAAAGACAGCTGAAAAGTGGGGAGTCAATATAAGAGTAAGTGTAGACAGAAACGGAGAGAAAGGACAATGTCAAATTTTATCAATAGGGGGAAACTTCGAATAATGGCTATATTTCACAAAGTAGATTCTATATTAGGAATCAACAAGAAAAAAGAAGCTGAAAGAATGCGTTTTATGGCTATGGGAAAGCAAATATCAAAACTAACAGTAGAAGTAGCCGAAAAAGATAAGGTCATAGAAACACTAGGTAGGCAGTTTACAATGAACATGATTAGAACAGCAAAAATGGAAAAAGAAATCGCTGAACTTAAAGGGGGTAAATAATGGATTTTTTACAAATGGCATGGGAATATGAATGGATCACACTAGACGAACTTAAATTTTTAGTAATTACTAAAAAGCAACCATGGGGACAAATCACACCTGAAGAATTTAAGATAATCACTGGTCAAGAATATACAGAATAAGGAAGGCTAGCTTATGGCAAAGATTAAAAAGCTAGAAAAGCAAAGTCCCTTATTAATTATAATAGATACGATAAACGCCCTTGTAGATAGGGTAAATGAAATAGACCCTGTAATTGATAGCTTAAGAGCTTTAGAAGATCCATTAAATGAGTCATTAAGTCCTGATAAGGTCCACCAAAAGACGATAGGAATCAAGACAAGCGGTCTATATGAAATATCTATAGAAAAAGGATTCTTGCAGGTCTATACCTCTTATCTAGATGGAGATAGAAAGCTAAGATACCAACTAAATAAAGAACATAAAAGTCAGGAAATAGCCCTCTGTAATGGAGATAGGCTATTCTTTTTAGTTGAGGGCATGGAGCTTGAAAACAAAATCAGCATAAGACTAAAAGAGAATATGGTTGATTGTTTCAGGAGGCTTGCAGATGCAGTCAACAAAGAAGACTCTATAAATTTATAAGATACAAGGGAGGTGATTGCAATTAATCTTAAAGTTTGCAGGAAGTAGCGTAGATAAAAGGAGATGATAAAATTGTGAAGACAATAGATAAAGTAGCAGATATAGTGAGCCGCCAAGGCGTGGCTATCACCATGAGTATAATTGTTATGGTTTTGGCTTGGATCTTTGTTAGGTCTATTTTAAAGCAATATGAGGCACAAAAGAAACTAGACAGGGATAATTTTCAAGCCGAAAAAGAGATTGAAAGGCAGGAAAGAAAAGAAGATAGACAAGCACAAAGGGAGCAAACAAAAAGCTTAATTGATTTGCATAGTCAGACCAATGAAGCACTAACCAAGTTTACAGAAGCTTTAAAGTTTAGTGACTTAAACCTGGCAGAACATAATCAAAAGTCGTTGGAGAATTTTAATTGTTTAAATTTGAAGTTTGATAACATAGACAAAAGACTTGACAACCTTGATAACGGTCTAGATATAGTACAAAATCAAGTCAGCGACCTTGCAACCAAGGCTATGCTTGAAGAAATTAAAAAGAATGTAGATTTTTTAAGACAAGACTTAAAAAAAGACTAGGGGCTAGTGTAAACTAGCCCTTTTATATTTAAAAGAAAGGAAAAGTAATGGGAGATATTAAAAAAGCTTTAAAGTGGATGGAAGACCATCATAGGACAAAAGGAAACTACCCTTATAGCATGGTAAGGAGAAATGGCAATCCCGGATTTGATTGTTCTAGTGCCGTACACTATGCACTTATAGCTGGTGGATTTTTGCCAAAGACAGCTATGATAGGCAGTACAGAAAGCCTATTTGCTCTAGCTAGACAAGGGAAAGTTCTAAAAGAAATCTTTAGCTATGATGAAGTTCAGCCTGGAGATATTTTTATCCGTGGTGGCGAAGGTACAAGCCTAGGGGCAAAGGGCCATACTGGTATGTTCTACAAAAAAGATGGAATCATACACTCTAACTATTCAAATAATGGTATTAGCAAGAATGACTTGTCTAGCTATTTAACCTATTTTCTAGATAGGAAAAGGTCAGCTAACGAAAGATATTTTAGACCTATACCACAGGAAGAAAGCAAGGCAGTAGTTAAAAAATCAACTAGCGAAATTGCCAAAGAAGTCATTGCTGGCAAATGGGGTGTTGGCCAAGATAGGGTTAGAAAGCTTGAAAATGCTGGATATTCTTATAAAGAAGTACAAGATGAAGTAAATAGGCAACTAAGAGAAAAAACTGTTTACTACACCGTAAAAGCTGGAGATACCTTATCAGCTATAGCAAAAAATTATAAAGTCGACCTAAAAGATTTGATAGGAAGAAATCCACAAATCAAGAACCCTAATGTAATCAATATAGGTCAGAAAATCAGAATCAAATAAAACGAAAAGCAAACGTAAAATATTTTGCGTTTAAAAGTAATAACGGCTTGAAAGCCGTTTTTTTAGTCCAAATGTTTATTTTTAGGGATTAAGTAACGGAAAAAGACAGTAATAAGTGGGAAATATTAGTCCACTTATAACAGTTAAAAAGCAAACGAAAAACAAACGTAAAGATTTTTGCGTTTGGTGAAAGGAAAACAAAATGAAGGAACAATTTGAAATACTAATACTTGTAGCTTGCGGCTTAACACTTCTAGCTTTAATAACTCAATTAATCAAACAAGGGAAAATAGCAAATGAGAAAATTGAAGATGAAAGAATCAAATTTGCGTTTGGTCAAGTTTTAGATTTGGCAGAAACTATTGTAAATAGTTTAAATCAAACAGTAGTAGAACCGCTAAAAAATAGTGAAAAATTAGAATTTGATAAAAAAGCACAAAAAGAAGTTCTAGAAAAGGCCAAGGGAAGAATCAAGGATAATCTAGATGCAAAATCTAAAGACCTACTAAAAGCCTACTTAGGATCAGCAGAAAAGCTCGACGGCTTTGTTGAAGATGCTGTAGAGTCTAAAGTTTATGAATCTAAGAAAAAATAAGTTGATAAAAAAAGTTTGATTTTAGGGTGACCTAAAGACAGTACAAATATAATACAGAAAAGAGGAATCTCCGAAATTTTACAACACCAAAACCTACCTTGTACTGGGGTGGGTCTTTTTTTATGCCAATTTTGAAGTATAATAAATTAAAGGCAATATCTCGGAGTCACTGATCGTGGTGGCTCTTTTTTATGAACAATATTTATGGATATTTTGAAATAAGAAATCCTTAAGTGCAATTTAAGACGAAGTTTTAAACTATAATTTTTTGGGTATAATAATATTAAGTAGATATTCATAAGGTACTTTACTTTAAGTGATTGTAAATAATAACGTATAAAGAGTCCTACATTGTAGGATTTTTTATATTGGGTATAATGTATAAGACTAGTCGGAAAGCAGGAAAGTCCCCCTGTGAGTAGTGGAAAGATAGAAGCGTCTATCAAGGGCAACCATATTCTATCCAATCTTTGTAGATTTGGGTGTGAGCTTGAGTGGTGAGGAAAAAGCACTTGTGAAGGATTAATGCTGGCAGATGATGCTATGTACCTGGGGTGCTTTTTTATTTGACGTTTTTTAAATACCATGCTATACTATAGGTAGTTAATTAATCTTAACATCACAAGTCGCCTACTTGTATAAAAAAGGCGTGGATTGAAATATTGTTTTATGTAAAGAACACAATCTTTATAGGAAGAGGCTCCCTCCTGGGGGCCTCTTTCTGTGCTTATTTTTAAAATCTTAATATATAGAACTTTATATAAAATCTTAAGAGTGTAATTGTATGGACAGATAATTTAAGAGCCTTAGAACTCAAAATACGAACATTTGTTTAAAATTCAACGTTTGTAATTTTATATTTATTTATTTTTTTAGAAAAGTTGGCTAATTGAATTAATTTTTGGATTTTTCCTTGCAATATATAACGTATACGGTATATTAATAATGTAAGAAGATACTAACAACAAAGGAGATTTTAAATGCTAAATAAACAAAATTATTGGATAGTGGAATTTAATGAATGCGGCGGCGACGTAAAAGACTATCAAGGATTAGAAGTTACAGAAGAATTATTAGATGAATTTAAAATATTAGATGAAGAGTTACGATTAAAAGATGATGGTTACTACAAGTTTTATTTTGACAAATATGTAGATGGAGTGAGGGAGTCACACATTAGAATAGATATAGGAAGTGGTGTAAAGAGAAATCAAAGCAGATACGATATATTAACTGATGACCTCAAACATCAAAATTATTTATTAAACATTTAAAAATTTACTTGACGCATATAACGTATACGGTATAATGATAACGTAAGAAGGGACAACATAGGAGGTACAAAATGACAATGGAAAATAACGCACCAAAGGTAATGGAAAAAGATTTTTTAAAGGAAATTAGAAGGATTAGAAAAGAGGTTGACGGTGTAAATGATTATATAAACTTTACTTATGATATTAGACCACTTATAAAGATGGAGCTAAACATAGCTGGCACAGGATCTATGGACTTAGAAAAGGTAGATAAATTTACCGAGGATCTAAAGAAAATAACAAAAGTTGTAAAGACCTTTAAGTATGAAGGTTACGAACTAGTGTATGAAATGTAAAAAAAAGCTTGACAATATATAACGTATACGATATAATGAAAGAGGATAAAGGAGATACAAAATGGTAGTATTAGACGATATTAATATAACAGAAGAAGAGATAGAAGTTATCAAAAAGCTTGTTGAGAATCATAAATACCACAATGTAAGAAAAGGGGTTTTGATTTTTAGAAATATTTATACTGGAGAAATCACAATAGAAAATCAAATCATAAGTTTTGAAGATAATGGCGGCATGATGTTTAGAAGAGATAGAGATGAAGAGTTGCTATGGTGGTATGAAAGATTTGACTGGGAACTAAACGGCAGAAATGGTAGAGAAATGGCAGAGGAAGTTGCGGAGGATTTAAGGAAATTGGTAGATGGTGTAGAAGTAAGACATGATATAGAAGTAGAACTTGCAATAGCAAAGAAGAGAGCTGAAAACGAAAAGAAATAAAACCAAAGCCCCGCAAGGGGCTAGGTGATTAGTACATATAAATACAGGAGATAAGAAATGACAAATTATTTAATTGAATCACAATTTCGCATAGGTACTGAAGATTTTGATGAGCTAACAAAAAACGGCAGCATAGAAGCTATAAGAGAAAGATTAGAAGAATTGGAAAACAAATTATATAATTTAGAAGTTGACTATGAACAAAAAATATTTAATAAGTTCCTATATACAGGATTAAGAAAAATGCAGGTAGAAAAATTCAATAAAAACTTTGATTTGATTGTAAACCTTAACAAAAAGATTGCTGATATGTATAGAGATAAAGGTGAAAAAGTAATGGCTGACAAGCTAGATAAAGAGATTGAGAATCTAAAAAACAAAGTTAATGAAACTATAGATAAAAGACTTAATAAAATGGAAAAACAATAACAAAGAACAAGTAACAGATCACAAATTGAAATGAATACCGAAGCCCCGCAAGGGGCCAAGTGATTAGTGTATATTAGAATATAAGGAGATTAAAAATGGCAAAAGATTTATATAAAGATATGGAAGTAAGAGTTAGTGGTCAAGATTTACTTGATATGTTTAGAGAGGTTGACGACGATGGCGAACCTATGTATGAAACAGTAAGGCTTGAAATCAGCGAAGATGGTGACTACTACTTTACAGATGCTAATTGGTATGAGCATGATGATACAATCTTAACACAGACCTTTGAAAGATATGACTGGTTAGAAGATGTAGATGATGAAGTTGATATGAATTATTGGGTGCCAGCACTTAATGAATTTTACCATGATAATCCTATAGAGGTAGATACTGAAAGATATACTGAAGATGGCGAAGAAGATTATGTTATAGAGCATAACAGAATATTGATAGTGTTTTATTGAATATGGTATAAAAAAAGCTCTCACAAGGAGAGCTTAATTGCCCCGCTAATGCGGGTATAAAATTTTTTGCTCTTAACTTTAAAAAAGTAGAGCCACCTCCGCTAATGCGGATAATTTATAATCTAATTATAATCTAATAAAGGAAAAGTGTCAAGGAGGAACAAAAACTAATGACAAGACATAACGAAAATAAAACTTCTAGAGCACAAATAGATGCAACTAGGAGGTGGGAAGATAGAAACAGGGAATATACAAGAAAAAAGAATTACCAAAGATCCGCAAGGCTATTTGTTAGGACCTATGCAGACAAGGACGATATGGACGAATTAAACGAGATATTCAGCAATGAAAATCCTAATTCAAGCGAAGATGAAAACCAGGAATTAAAGGAGATTGAAGATGACAAACATTGATGCAAGTAAAAAATTCTGGGAAATTTATAAAGAAGAAGAATTGATTAAAATGTTTGAGTTATCACTTGATGCTTTAAAGCCTAAACTAAGCAAATATGATATGTACAATCACTTCAAAAGCCTATGCAAGAAAGAATGTGTACATGGTAAGTTTTGGAACGTTAATGAAAAATTAGATAATTGGAGGTCAGAATTACGTGAAGTAGACGAAAGCGGCGAGCTTTACAAAACTTTAAAAACAATGCTTCTTACTTATTGGATAGCACAAATCACTTTAAAACTAGACAGGAAACAACAGTATGCTTGGGAATATGTCAATATCTGCAAGGAAGAATTAAGCAAATATATGGATTTTTACAACTTGCTAAAATGTGTGCAAAAAGTAGATGAAGATAGAAATATACTTTTAAACTTTTTAAAAGAAAATTGGAATGAAGAAATAGAATTTGAAATTGACGTAATTAAATGGATTATCGATTATGAAGATACAAAATTAAATTTACGTAGTAATTTAGAATTTAAACTACAAAATGAAATTTACGGCTATTACTACAATACAAAAATATTCAATTTATATAGCTAACAATGATATAAAAATTAAAAATGGGTACTAATAAATAAAGGAGTGTATTATGAAGAAGATAATTAATGGTAAAATGTACAACACAGAAACAGCAGCAGTAAAGGGCGAATATTCAAACAGTTATTCAGTTGGTGATTTTAAATACTTTGAAGAAACTCTTTATCAGAAAAAGACGGGCGAGTTTTTCCTATACGGTGAAGGTGGACCAGCATCACCATATAAAGAATCAGTAGGAGACAACGGTGCTACTGGTGGTGAAAAAATCGTACCTTTAACTGAAGATAAAGCTAAAAAGTGGGCAGAAGAAAAACTAACAGCCGACGAATATATAGCAATATTTGGAGAAGTAGAAGAATGAAAGCTGATCCTATAAGGATTGGTGATAAATTTGGTGAATGGATTGTAATAGATAGGGCTGAAAAGCCCTATTATAGTCTTTGCAGGTGCTCTTGTGGAAATGTAAAAGAAGTTAATAACTCCACCTTAAGGCTTGGCAAATCTAAGTCGTGTGGGCATATAAAAGCTAATAGGATTGCTAAGACAAGCCGTGAAAAATCAGAAAAGGCTTACATAGGTAAAAAATTTGGCAAGCTATATGTAGTAAAAAGAGTGAACTCTACAGGTGCATCTAGGTATCTTTGCAGGTGTGATTGCGGAAATGAAATAATTGTAGAGGGCAGGAAATTAGGAAGGCGTGTATATTCTTGTGGTTGCCTGAAAAGCGAAAACTCAAAAAAACTAATGGAGAAAATAAAAAGCGAGGGCCACAATAGGTTAAAGGATCTAAGAGTAGATGGCACAAACTTATCAAGTCTCCACACTAAAGTCAAGAAAAGCAATACTAGTGGTTATACAGGCGTAAGCTATGACAAAAGAAGCGGGAAGTATAGAGCTTATCTTACCTTAAATAGAAAGCAAATATCACTAGGTAATTACAACACAGCAAAAGAAGCATATAATGCCAGGCTTGCTGGTGAAGAAAAATATTACAAGCCGATTCTTAAAAAATATGAAGACAAAATCAATAAAAAATAGGAGGTAAATTGCCTCCTATTTTTGTGTTCTACTTTAGTACTGTACTCTACTCGATGCTACAAAAATGCTACATACACGTCATTTTGTATCCTTTTTTGTCCTTTTATACCGTTTTGATAGAATAATTATTCTTTATATCCGTTGAAATCTTCTTATATCTGTTTCTATCTTTGTATAAATATTCTATGGTGCGGGATAGAAGATTTGAACTTCCACGACCTAAAATCGGTCACAAGATCCTTAGTCTTGCGCGTCTGCCAATTCCGCCAATCCCGCATGGGATTACTAGTAAATAATACTATATTTTCTATAAATTGTCAACTGCTTTTCCATTCTTGTGTAAAATTTTTCTTACAATTCGCAAAAAAATTAGGTTTTGCCTTGGGATATGATATAATAATTTTGAGGTATATATGATTAAAAAATGTTTTGCAAAGATTAACCTTAGCCTTGATATTATCTCAAAAAGAGCTGATGGTTATCACAATATCGACACTTTGATGGCGAGGATTAATCTTTTTGATAAATTAGAAATAAATAAGACTTCTGACGGCAAATTTACTTATGACTCTAATGTAAGCTTAGGAAAAGTTGAGGATAACTTGATTTTTAAGGCCTACGAGGTCATGAAAAATCTTGCGGGCGAAAAGGCGACGGGCATTAGGGTTAAACTAACAAAAAATATTCCGGTTGCGGCTGGCCTTGCAGGTGGATCTACCAATGCCGCTGAGACTATGAAGGCCCTAAACGAACTTTGGGGCTTGGGTCTTACTAAAAATGACCTTATGGAGGCTGGGGCCAAGCTTGGGGCGGATATTCCATTTTTCTTCCTTGAAAGGGCGGCTCGTGCGACTGGTATCGGGGAAATCCTCGAGCCTTTTTCTATCAAAACACCCCTCAAGGTTCTTTTGGTAAATGACGGGACAAGTATAGCTTCTGCCCATGTTTACAAAAATACCAAGCTTTTTGGCCACATTAAGACTGGTGAAATTGCAAAAAGTCTTAGCCAAGGTTCTTGGGAGTTTGTAGAGGATTTTGAAAATGTAATGGAAGACGTAGTTTTGAGGGATTTTCCACACCTAAAGGCAATTAAGGAAAATTTGACCAATCATGGTGCCCTTAAGGCCCTTGTTTCTGGGTCTGGCGCTTCTATTTTTGGGATTTTTAAGGGTGAAAAGTGCTTGGATATGGCATACGAAGGCCTTAAGGATTCCTACAATTTTGTGAGAAAGGTGGACCTAATTGATGACTAATATTGGAATTTTTGATTCGGGTCTGGGCGGAGTTGCGGTTTTAAACGAGCTTGCCAAGAAAAACAAGGCCAATTATTTCTACCTGGGGGACAATCTCAGAGTCCCTTATGGCAACAGGTCAAAGACTGAAATAACAAGCTTTGCGACCGATATTGTTAATTACCTTGAGTCCTATGATATAGATTATTACATAATCGCCTGCAACACAATTTCTGTGACTTGCAAGGATTATTTGAGGGAGAAATTCAAGAAAGAATTTATCACTATTGCCGATATGGCGATTGAGGCTGCATCGGGCTTTGAGGGTGATTATCTGACACTTGCAACCAAGGCTACTATTGATAGTCACTATTATAAAAAGGCCTTGGAGGCAAGAAAAGACTGCAAGGTCTACGAGTCAAAGGCCATTGACCTGGTGAATTTAATTGAAAGTGGAATTTTGGAAGGTGCGACACTTAATGACTCGCTAGATGAATATTTATCCATAGCAAATGAAAAGAAAATTCCAAATATTATCCTTGCCTGCACCCACTATCCAATAATCAAGGATAGGATTAAAGAAAGGCTAAATTATGAGGCAAATATCATAGATCCCGCCCTTTATTTGGCTGAAAAAA
>QWCQ01000741.1_pt1 | contig 17810 bp, 16 predicted proteins | sample 1972701 | NCBI WGS metagenome assembly QWCQ01 (sample SAMN09866704, study PRJNA288562) | Human gut metagenome isolate pre4_stool, whole genome shotgun sequencing... | reverse complement strand
TATTTCATTATATATCTTTCCATCTTTTAAAAATAATATTCTACTACAAATACTTGCAGCATTTATATCATGTGTTGCCATTATTATAGAGATATTACTACATTCATTAACATTTTTTAAAACTTTTAAAAATTTTCTGGAATTTTTTGTATCCAAAGCACTTGTCGGTTCATCAGCCAAAATAATTTTGGGATTAATAGAAATTGCTCTTATTGCTGCAATCCTTTGTTTTTGTCCACCTGATAATTCCTTAGGATACTTATTTAAACAATCATATACATCCAACTTTTTAGCCAGTTTTTCGATGTTTTCCACATCTATTTCTTTATTATGAATTATAAATGGCACTTCTATATTTTCCAATGCTGTCATATTTTCAATTAGTCTATAATCTTGAAAGATATTTGTAACTTCGTTTCCTCTATACTTTTCTAAATCTTTGCGGCTAAATTTATTTAAATTTTTGCCGTCAAAATTTATCTGACCATTAGTAGCTTCTACTACACCAGAAATCATGTTTAACAAAGTAGTTTTACCTGAACCACTCATTCCCATTATTCCCAAAAATTCACCTTCTAACAAGTCTAAGCTAATATCATTAACTGCAGTTATATATTCATTTGTAGTTCCATATATTTTATTTAAATATTTGACGACCAAAATACGTTTAAATTTCATTTTTAACCTCAGTTAAAATATAGTATTATATATAAAAAGTAAACTGCAAAAATGCAGCTTACTTTACTTCTTCAATACTTTTTGCTTGTGTCATTTCACTTATCTTTGATAAATAGTAATTATAAACTCCCTCTACATCATCTGTTGATTTTAACCAAGCTGTAGTAACTTTCCCTTGGCTATTATCAAGATATGATAATATGAAATTTCCATTTTTATCATAAATTTCATATCCATCATTCAATTCATCAGATAAAATTGTTTTATAACCACCATCTATTCTCTCTACTGTCCTAGGTAAATCTCCAAAAACTTTTATTACTTCTTTTTCACCATAAGTAAGTGGATTTGAAGTTGTAATCTTAGCAATTTTATGATCATTTATTTTATCAGTGTAATAGTTATTCTTATTAAAATTTAACCAATATCTATTATCACCATCTGATATAAATATAAATCCACCGTTTTCTTTAAGTTGACCATCTATCATTATTCCTTTATCTAAGTCATCACCGCTAATCTCAGTATAGTTTATGCTGCCATCATCTGATTTTAATTTATAATAATTAACCTCTGATCTATATTCTTTTTTTAATAGTTTCTCTACAAACTCTCTTTTTACCGTATCAGAATTATTCATCAATTCATAAACTTTTTCTTTTTCTGTTGCATTTTCATTCTCATAATAGTTGTTATTAAATCCTACCAACGTACTTACACCTAATAAAACAATAGCTGTTTGAATAAAAAAATTAAATTTTTTCATAATATCCTCCTCTTGTAAGTAAAGAATACCACGATTTTTTTAATGATTTAATTACATTAGTTGTAAGAATTAGATTTAAAGTTAGATTTGTCTATATTCACATTCAGATACTTGTATGCGCCTTCTAGGTCAAGATAATTATTTATAACATATTCTGCTCTCAAATTCTCAGGAACTAAAACCATGTACTTATTTGCAATAAGATATGCATCTAACAAAGTTTTTTCTTTAAACAAAAATTTAAATATTTGATCTTTGCTTACCGGATTTATTCTGCTCTCATCAAAAATTTCTGGTGTATTGGGACCACAAACCATACTATCAGCTTCTGAAATAAAATATGAAGTAGATTTGCTGATTATATTAAACATAATAGCAAGCGTTCTATTTATCTTTGTAGACTGAAATGTCATAAGACCTATATAATCATCTTCTACAGAAAATGGATAGTGGTAAGATTTTAAGGCATCATGCAACTCATAGATATATTTTTTAGAATCGTCATCAAATTCAAACTCGTTTGGGTTATCAATTATAAATCTCATTCTTTCTCTAATAATAGGACTGATATCTACATTCCCTGCTGATAAGAATTTTGGTGGTGCTCCTTCTTTTGCAGCTGAAACACGAATTTTTTTGCTGTCTCTATATATTTTATCTATTTTCCAAACTTGACCAGCTAAGAATATATTTGCCTCTTCTTGAACTTCTGGACGTATTTCTATTTCCCCAATTTTTCCGCTTTCGTTATAGACAGTAAATGCCTTTGCAGTTATAAACTGATTATAAAAACTACCCATATACATTAGTTTATCAAGATTTATACCTGTTATAACTTCATCTTCTAATATTTCTATATATCCTTCTTCTTGCATAAAGTCAGTAATTTCTTCAAATTCTTCATCTGTAATATCAGAAAAAGTGGCTAATGTTTTGTTTAAATATTTATATTCTTCAATAGACAATCCATAATTTTCTAATAAGCTAGACAATACTTGGTGGGCAAATACATCATAAGCCTTTGTAGTTGCTTCAATCTTGTCTAAAACCCCCTCTTCAAAAAGACTGATTGCTGCCATTGCTTGCAAAGCATCATACACATCAGTATTTATTTGATGTAGGATTGATTTATGAGTTTTCCTTCCACTTCTACCTAGTCTTTGAGCCAATGATAAAACTGTATAAGGTGCACCATATTGGACAACAGAATGAACTGAACCTATATCTATCCCAAGTTCCAGAGTAGAAGTGGCAACTATAACATAATTTTCATTTTTAGATTCTTTTGCAAATTCTTCTATTTCCTGCCTACGACTTTTGCTAACTGATGAATGATGTGCAAAAATTTTTATATCATCACCATTATGTTTATATAAATTTGCCAACTGAACTGAAATAAGTTCTACCTTTTCTCTAGAGTTAGGAAAAATTAGCATAGGACCTTCTAATGAATAATCGTGCATTAAATTTATGTACTCATTTGAAACTTCTATTGCTTCTGGCAAGTCAAAGGTATATTCAAAATCATTTTGAGTTTTATCTACTAAAATATTTGTATTTTTACCGTTATTAAAAAAAGATTTTGCCAAATTATAATTTAAATCTCCAATTGTGGCAGAAAGTCCAATCATACGAGGAGCTTCGTATGTAAATCTTAATATACGGTCTAAGAGTGATTTTAATTGTAGTCCGCGATTGCCTGATAAGAAAGAATGTATTTCATCTACAATTATATAATCAAGATCAGCAAATAAAATTTTTGCTACTTCAGATTTTCCAGATAGCAAAGCTTCAATAGACTCTGGTGTTATTAATAAAATTCCTCTAGGAGATTCAATTAAATTATCTTTTTTTGCCTTGCTAGCTTCTCCATGCCAAGATGTAATAGGTATATTCATATCTAAACACATGTCATTTATACGTTTAAATTGGTCATTTATAAGGGCAATTAGTGGAGAAATATATAAAATCTTTACTCCCTTATCCCAATTATCAATCTTACTTATTGCAGGCAAAAAAGCAGCTTCAGTTTTGCCAGAAGCTGTAGCTGCTGATAAAATTAAATTATTTTCTGTATTAAAAAATGCTTTTATAGATGCATTTTGAATCTTAGTTAAAGCTGGCCATCCTTTTTCATGAATATAAAATCTAAGCTCTCTATTTAATAATTTAAATGAATCAGTCATATTATTTCTATCTCATCGTCCATATTGTCAGGATCTTTTGTTATACCAAGGATATCTTTAAATCTATCTCTTATAATGTCAATTATTTCAACAGCTGGATTTTGCCTTTTTAAATCAAGTATTTCTATAAAGTCTTTAATTACAGCGCGTGGTGTTAAAAATTCATCAGCTCCAGGTCTATTTAATTGACCTTCCATATAGGTAATTATTTCATCTTCAGAAATTTCTATAGATTCTTTGTAGTAAGCATTATAAACATTAACTAAGTTTTCTAAAAGCGTATATATCTCTTCGTTAGTAAGTGGTTTTAAGGCTAAAACTGTACGATTTGTATTTACTAATTTATTATCCATACTTTCTTCGCTACCAAGTCTACTTTTTAAAGCCCCATAGGATGCTAGTCCTCTATTTTCATCAAAAACTGTTTTACGAGTTGCACCAAAGTTTATAAATAAGCCCTTAGCAATATTTGATTTTGCCTCATTGTAAATGTTTAAAATACGTTCATAATTTCTTTCGCGAGTAACTGACTGTGGAATTTTATATAGGTTTACTGCTTCATCAAAATTTACAACAAAACCACTATACCCAATGCCCAAAAATAACTCGCTCATATTTTTTAATGCATCAAACCAATTATCGTCATTAATTATTTGATTTATTCCAAGGATTTTTTTTGCTTCAGTCTTTGTAGTGATATCTCCCCTTAGCCATCTAATAGCATTGGTTTTTAAAATTCTATTATCGTTTATAAAGCCTTCATAAAATTTAACTAATGCTTGTCCAAATTCAAATGATAGTCCTACGGCACTAAAATTGGCTAATACGTTTAATATTTCATTTGTAACTTCTTTTTGATAGCTTCCTTCAATTATTTCCGATATTTCTACACCTAAATTTTTTGCGACACTTTGGAATATTTGATTTAGCCATTCTTCTATTATGGAACTTAGTACATTGCCATTTTTTATTGTTTTTGTTTTTATATTATCAATAATTTCTGTATATAAAGCAACTGCCTTTCTATCTGTAGCATAAAATCTTCTGGATGGATTCAAATCTAAGCTAGAAACAACAAAGTTTTTTTGTAGAGCAAGTTGTTCTATAGTAGCAAGCATAAAACTTTTACCAGATCCAAAGTCACCAACCCAAAAACGAATATCACTTTCTCCGTCAGCCACTTTATCTAAAATTTTTATTACTTCTTCAACTTCTTTGTTTCTACCAACTAAAAGATGTTGGACACCCATATTGGGTACTACTCCAGCTTCTAGTGATTTTATAATAACTGATGCTTCTTTCGGATTAATTCTTGCTGCCATTTACATACTCCTTTATCATGTCTATATAAAATTCATCTATTATTATTTTATCATCCTCAATAACTAGAGTCTGATCACCTATATAATCATATAAGGATTCATTGATATTTCCTATAAAAGTATTTAAAGTAAGACCTTTATTTTTTGCCAGTTTCTCCATCTCATCTGTACTCATATAATCATTATATAATATTTTTTTTAAAATATTATTATAGGACTCATCATTTACTTGTACTATATCTTCGTTATTATCTTCGATATCAATTGTATCTTCTTGATCAAAAAAATCATTTACTAAGCTTACAGTTTTATTTAAATTCTTTCTTGAAATATCAATTTTCTTATTATCTATTTTTATTTTTTTAGGGGCCTTTTTTTGCAAACTAATTATTTGATTAATAACATCTCTTGTAAGTTCTTTTTCTTTAACTATTTTTAAAAATTGATCATAATTTGATTTATCTATAATCTCAAGTAAGTATTTGTCATGATTATTTTTGTTTACATTATTTTTATAAATATAATATAATCCTATTATTTTATCTTCCTTTTGACCTTTTCTTTCTAATTCATTTAATATTTTTTCGAAATTATCATATCTTTCATATTCTTTTATGATATCGATTTTAGAGTCTATACTTAAATCTAGAAAATATTTTAGAAAATCTTTTAATTTATTAGGATTGTTCTTAAAATAATCTCGATATATATCATCAACCATCTTTGAATCCATATTTTTTAAATAATCATATTGATAATTCTCTATAAAAGATAATATTTCTCTATTTTCTTTTTCCTCTAGCAAAGATAAGGATTTTTGTATAGAAATTTTTCCATAAAAGGAAAATTTTTTCCTAAGATTATTTTCACTTATAATCAAAATAGCATCTAATATGTCCTTAGATTGCTTATAAGGTTTTATGATTTTGATTAATTTTTTTGTATCAATTTGCTTACAATCAAAAAGCTCTTTTAATGTAGATAAGTACAAATCCATAAGCAAGTCAAATACTTTTTTATTATTCCACAATACATTTGACCTTTTAGATATTTGATCTATTGCTATTTGTTCATCTTTACTAAATTTATACTTTCTTCTTAAATTGCCTTTAGGGTCCCACCATAAAGAAACTTGATTGTTATTTGTTAAATTGAAGTATTCTCTTGTTTGTTTATCTGCAGGCTTTAAATGTTTTTGTAGTTCATTTGCTTTATTTTCTAATAAAACTCTTGCTTTGTGATCTATATAATGCTCAATAATTTTGTATGACTTTTCAGCTGATTTTTTTGATAAGGGATTATAAAAATTTAACACTTGTGTTTCGGCAATTAAATATATAGTATAATATAAGTCAAAATTTACTGTCTCTCTTCTAAGCTTTGAAACCAACCTTGCAACTGTTGTACCATCGTCATTTAGATAAATTTCCAAGCAATCACAAAGTTTTGCGTATATTTTAAGGGCAGCTACATTTAATTGATTGATTCTCATTGCTTTTGATTTGTAATGACGATCTAGTTTAAGTATCCAATACCTATAATCTTTTATCATTGGCTGGTTATTTTTTATTCTAGGTGGGATTTTTTCTGGAAGATCTAGGCTGACGTCAATTATTCCTGATATTTCATTTGCTTCTATTTTTCTTTTAAAATTTTGTTTTTCACCTAATTGAAGCTTAGAGATATCACTAGCTATGTTATCTATCATTTTTTTGAAATCATCATATTTCATTTAAGCCCCCTTTAGAATAACCTTCCTTACATTATACCTTTTAAGTATTTTTGCGCTCAAAAAAACGCTAGTTTTCTAGCGTTTATCTATAACCCAAATTTTCTAGAAATAGCAACCGATTCGTGGTAGTAAGATTTTGCTAGCCCATCTTCATTTGCTAAAATATACTCATCTACCAAAAAATTGTTCTTATCACTATCTTTTATTCTGTATACTTCATAGCCCTCATAATCTCCCAGGTAGGAAATTCCACTATCTTCTTCAAATTCTTTTATAACAAATTCTAGAGCTTCATCATAATATTTGTTTTCCATACTTTGCCTAACCTATGTCAAAAAAATGCACTATTTCATAATCTTCATCACTATCAGAAAGCCTTACACCATTTTCATTTACTAATGCAAAAGCTCCAACACCATCAGTCTCTTCATCCGTATTTATCTCATAGCAATCATAGCTTTCCCATTCTCCTAAATAATTTATGTCTGTATAACCATCATATTCATTTTGTACAAATTCTAAAACTTGATCTTTGCTTCTTTCTATTAAAGTCATATTTCGCCTCAATAATTAAGTATATTTTCCATAGTCATATTTACAGATGACTCATATAACTCACCAAATTTAATCAAATGAACCATATAAAGATATAGTCTATAAAATTCAAGTCTTAACTTACAGCCTTCTTCTAGAGGATATAATTCATTATATCTACTATAAAATTCATCATTAAAACCACCAAATACCGTTGTAATTCCTATATCAAATTCTCTATCACCATAAAATGGACTTGGATCAAACAAAGCTGGTGATCCATCTTTTAAAAACATATAATTACCTGCCCATAAATCTCCATGAAGTAAGGATGGCTCAGATTTATGATTTAAAAGTTCTTCTTTCATTATTTCGTAGACTTTTTTATATTTTTCAAAATCATATGAAGTCCATAAATCCAATTCTATTAATTGCTTAGCTAATACATCCATTCTTTGATCTAAGAAAAGTTCAGACCATGCCTCAACCCATTCATTAGTAAAAGATGTACTTGATCCTCTATATTCGTAGTCAAAACCAAACTTGTCATTGGGACTTTTATATTTGTGCATATTTGCTACTGTTTCTGCAAGTTCGCTTTGTGATCCTATACTTCCTTCGTCTAAAAAAGATAAAAGCAAATAGGCATCACCATCACAGAAGCCATGATCAATTACTTTAGGAGCTTTTATACCAATCTTATCAAAAAGTTTTAATCCTGCTATTTCACCATCATAAAAGTTTCCATCACAATTTCTTTGAACTAGCATATAGTATAAATTATCATTTGAGTATATTTTATAAGCATCATTTACATCACCACCAGAAGCTGCTCTAATATCAGTTACTTCTACTGGTAATTGTTCAATAAATTTTTCCATATATAACACCTTCTTATAAGCTACTTTTACCCTTACTTATATTTTACAAACTTATAAAGGTATAAAATAATTTTTACAAACCATTTTTTAAAATTGTTATATGATATAATAAAAGAAAATCATATTAAGGGGGAATTATGTTTACCAACAAAAAAGTAACACCTATTTTTTCTGCCGCACTAAGTTTAGCATTACTTGCCTCAGGGACACATTCTTTAGGTAATGAAGCTTACGCTGCCGATCTAAATGAGAGTCAAAAATCCCAATTAGAAACTTCTTATTTTTCTAATAATGTTTCTAATAAAGCTAGCAGAATGCTTTTGGAAGAATATCCAAATTTAGCTAGCGGATCAGAATCTCAATTAAAAGATTTAGTAAATAAGTCTGATGATGTTATTAAAAAAACAAAACCAGTTGTAGAAAAACTTCATCCAGAAAGAGCCAATGAAAGCGAAAAAATCAAAAATCTAAATGATTCAATTTTTAATAATAAAGTTAAACAAGAGTCTGTTTTTCTATTATTTGAACTAACACCAAACAAGATTGAAAAAAGCAAAGATAAGTTTATTAAAACCGTAAATGATTCTATTAAAGTCCAATCAAAATCTGAATATACTCTAAATAAACTTAGAGGATATAAAACTATCTCAGTAGTTCATGTAAATGATACTCACGGCAGAGTAGAAGAAAACGAAAAAAATGAAGAGCTTGGTTTTGCTAAGCTAAAAACTTACTACGATGACAAAAATGTAGAAAATAATGCAATACTTTTAAATGCTGGAGATGTAGTTCACGGTACAACTTTTGCAACAATTTCTAAAGGTGAAAGTGTAGTTAATGTTATGAATCAAATGGGCTTTACTGCTATGACTGCCGGTAACCACGATTTTAACTACGGATATGAAAGATTGGTAGAACTAAATAATAAAGCCAACTTCCCAATATTTGCAGCAAATGTAATAAATGAAAACGGTAAAAATATTCTAGACTCAGATAGTATAGTTGATGTTGATGGAACAAAAGTTGGTATTTTTGGACTTACTACAGAAGAAACAAAAACAAAATCTTCCCCAGTAAATACAGAAGGACTTACATTTGTAAACTCAATAGAAACTGCTAGAAATGAAGTAGCAAATCTTAAAGAACAAGGTGCTCAAGTAATAATTTGCCTCTCACACTTAGGTGAAGATAAAGAAAGCACAGAAACATCCACTTTGATCGCAGAAAATGTAGAAGGTATTGACCTTATAGTTGATGGTCATTCCCATACAGAATTACAAAATGGTAGATATGTTGGCAATACATTGATTGCCCAAGCAAAAGCTCATGGTAACTTTATTGGTGATGTAACACTACTATTAGATAAGAACAATAAAATAGTATCTAAAAACGCTAGCCTAAAACCATACAATAGAATGAAATACTTATATGCAAATAAAGATACTGCAGGTCAAATAGAAAAAGTAGCAAATGAAAATAAAAAAGTTTTAGATCAAAATGTTGGTCAAACAAGTGTAGAATTAGTTGGTACACGTGACATGGTAAGAACAAGAGAAACAAATCTTGGTGACTTTATAACAGATGCTATGATTAAAGCAACTGGAGCAGATATTGCAATCACAAACGGTGGTGGTATTAGAGAGTCAATTGAAAAAGGTACTATTACAAAGGGTGATGTATTAACAGTATTCCCATTCACAAACTTTGCAGTAACACTAGAAGTTCCAGGATCAGTTATTAAAGAAGCTTTAGAACATGGTTTATCAGAAGCACCAAACTCAGCAGGTAAATTCCCTCAAATTGGTGGAATGAATGTAAAATATGATTCTACTAAAGAAGCTGGTCAAAAGTAACTGAGATAACAATAAATGGTCAAAATTTAGATATGAATAAAAACTATACAGTAGTTACAAATGACTTTATGGCAATCGGTGGAGACGGATACGAAATGTTTAAAGGTCAAAAAAAATTAGCAGAATATGAACTAATATCAGAAATATTTGAAAATGCAATTAAAAAATCTAGTACAATAACTCCAAAAGCTGACGGAAGAATGCAAGATATTAGCAAAGTAAATGAAATAAACAAAGCTGCATAAAATAATAAAAACTCCTATTATATAATAGGAGTTTTTATTGAAATATAGACGTTTTGTGATTTTTAATTATATATAAACTATAACTAAAGTTGACAATATAGCTATAAGAGACTATAATAACCGGTGTTAAGGAAATTAACATAAAGGAGAGTATTATGAACAAAAAATTATTAGCATTAGCATTAGCAGGAACATTCGCATTTGCAGGATGTGGAAACAATGCAGAAAACAAAGACGACACTGATACAAACGATACAAAAGTTGAAGAACCAGCTGTAGAAGACGAAACAAAAACAGAAGCTGATGACGCTGCAGACAAAGCAGATGATGCTGCAGACAAAGCAGAAGAAAAAGCTGATGACGCTGAAGAAAAAGCAGACGATGCTGAACAAGAAGCTGACGATGCAGCTACAGAAGTAGAAGAAGATACTACTGATAACGCAGGCAACTAATAAAGTTAATAAAAAAGACGGGATAGCTTATCCCGCCTTTTTTAATTGAAATTTATTTAATTATTTATTTTTATAATAATATTTTTATTTTATATCAGGGTTCTCGTATCCATTTTTAACAATTTTTTCACCCTTACATGTGTTTATTCTTTGTCCTTCAAATTCTACGATACCACAATGTTCACCATTGCTCATTGGAACATCTTCTACTAGCGATTCTTGATATTCTTTAACTTTTTCTATCTCTTCACTTGTTTTTTTGTAATTTATCATGTCTTCTTTTTCTAAATCGTCAGTTACATTCGCTAAATTATCTTTACCTTTATTTTTCATTTTAATTCTCCTTTTAATCTTTATAACTATATACCCATTTTGACTATTTTAAAAGATCCCGAAGGATCTAATTTAGTTTTAGTGAGTAGCTCCACCTGTTAGATGCAAATCATCTTTGTTATCATATTTTACTATAGCTCTAATCGCTGCATTTAGTCCTACTACGATATCTTCAAGGCTCATTGAAGCTGTATCTTTTTTATCTAATACTTGTTCTGTTAAATATGGAACGTGGATAAATCCCGCTTTGATGTTTCCATATTTTTCAGCTAAGTATAAATCTTGGTACATAATGTGGTTACATACAAATGTACCAGCTGTGTTTGATACGCTTGCTGGCAGTTTTTCTTTTTTTATTTCTTCTACCATTGCTTTGATTGGTAAAGTTGAAAAATAAGCTGGTGCCCCGTCTTCTCTGATAACTACATCTATTGGTTGGTTACCCTCGTTATCTTCTATACGAGCATCATCTTCGTTGATTGCAACTCTTTCTACTGTAATTCCATATCTACCACCTGCTTGACCAATTGATAAAACTACATCTGGATTTACTTCTTTGATTTTTGCTTCAACTACTTCAGCTGATTTATGAAAAACTGTTGGAATCTCTAATTTTATTATTTCTGCACCTTCTATTGTATCATCTATTCTTTTTACTGATTCTATTGCTGGATTGGTTGCTTCTCCATCAAAAGGATCAAATCCCGTTACTAATATCTTCATTTATTCCTCCTAAAATGCCCAAAATCTCATTAAAAGTATGTGGGCAATTATCATTATTATTGAAAATAAGGTTTGCTCTTTTATTACCCCATTTCTATCTTTCATTTCAAGTAGTCCTACTGGCAGCACGTTAAAGTTACCAGCCATTGGTGTTAAAAGAGTACCACAATATCCTGCTGTCATTGCTATTGCTGCAGCTATTGCTGGATCTGCTCCTTGGGCAATTACAAATGGAACACCTATGCCCGCGGTGATTACTGTAAAAGCTGCAAATGCATTTCCCATAATCGCAGTAAAAATCACCATACCAAGCACATAAGCAATAGAACCTGTCCATGGATTTACTATTGGTATCATACCACCAATAATTGATGCTATTACATCACCTACTCCTGCAGCTGCAAAGATTGCACCTAAAGCTGCTAAAAGTTGTGGCAAAATTGCCACTGCACCAACTTGTTGGACCATCCTATCGGATTGTTTCATCATATCTTTAACGCTTGATTTGGTCATAATCATTACAATGATAATTGCCACTATAGCTGTAAATCCTAGCACTGATGAAGATGAATCAGGAATTAGTTTTGCTAAGATAATTGCGAGTATAGCCATAACTATAACTGGTATAAATATTTTATTACCAAGTTTATCTGATCCTTCGACTTCTATCCTCTGATCATTAATTACGGCACCTTTTACCATAATTCCATTCATTAGAGAAATAATACCAATTATAACTACTAATATCCCTGAAATTATTGATGGGATTAATTTACCAAAAGCAAATAATATACCAAGAATAATCCAAAATATAACTGTAGTAATCTTTTTCTCATTATCTTCTGATCTTGCCACCCTATATGCTGTATAGAAAAATTGTAGGCCAATTAATACATAGATAATCTCCAAAAATTTCGGAAAAAAGTCTGATGTTGATATACCAAATATTGTTTGCATTATTTATCCTCCTTAATTTTTCTATCATCAAGGATATTTTTAACAACTCCTAGCCCAAAGCAAATTAATGCAATTGGCATTGATTTTGAAGCTATATCTGCATTTGTTACAGGGTATCCAAGGGATTCCATTTGACCGGTAATTAATAGTACACCACCTGCACCTATAAAAGTGTTTTGAGCAAAAAAATTACCAAAATTTTCCATAGCTGTAGCACGAGCTTTTAATTTTTCACTTTGTCCTGGTGTAATTTGACCAATTTGCTTTTCAACTGCAGCTTCTGCCATCGGGAAAATAATTGGCCTTACAAATTGTACTAGACCATAGATTCTCATTGATAAAAATCCTGCAAGTTCCCTAAATAATAAATAAACATTTAATAAAGCACCTGGTGATAAGTTTTCACGTTTTTTAACAAGTTTTTCTGCTGATTGCTTTAATCCATGTTGCTCAGATAATCCAATAACTGGCAAAGTTATGATAAACAAAGTTACTATTCTTTGACTTACAAAATTTTCGCCAAGTATTGCTAAAAATTTTGGTATTGAGATACCAGCTACCATAGCTGTTACGAATCCTGATAATATAACTGTAAATACAATATTTAATTTAAAAATAAATCCTAAAACAATTATCAGAATACCTATAAGTTTTAAATATTCCATTATTTCCTCCTTTTTGAATATTTGTATAATAATAGGATATTTTTAATAAAAAGTCAATGGAAATAATTTTATCATCTTTCTTTTACAATAAATATATATTTTTTTTATTAATACACCATTAATTCTATTTTAAGTTCTACTGACTAAGTAATTTATCAATTACCAGAAATTATTTATGAAATATTTTAAAAATTATTAATGATGGATATCATCTTAGATGATGATAGAATATAAATAATAATTTTATTAGTGATAGAAAACCAGAAAATAATGCTGATTATTATTTTATTATCGATGTCAGAACTAATAAAGAATATAATAAGAAACAAATAGCAAATGATATAAAAGATAAAAGCTTGCACTTTATTACAAAACTACTGCCCGAAGTGAATTTGTATCAAATATTTTATCTTAAACAGAATATAAACATAAGACCTAGAGTAAATTTATATAAGTACAAACAAAAAACATCAGACATAAATACAAATTATGCCTGATGTTAAATCCAACTTTAAGGGGTCAGTTCAAACTAGGAGTTTTTTTATTTATCTAGAAATTCTAATATATCTAAATAAACTTTTGCCTTATCTTTTTCATTTAATATTTCATGCTCCATATCGTCGTATTCTTTATAAGTTATACTTTTATAGCCAACTTTTTTAAGGGTATCTAAAGAATTTTCCAAACCTTTTTTTGATCCTGTAACAATATCATCCTTACCTGTTGCAGAGTGAATTTTTAATTTTGGGTTTTTAAATTCATATTCACCAACTTTGTGCATTTTGTTATTTAAGTCAATAATAACAACAACAGCTCTTTCTATGAATTGGAACACTCTAAAACTATCATTTCTTTTTTCTATAACATTGTCCATATTATAAGATATCCAAGTATCATCATCTTCTCCACCTGGTAATAGCGGAGTTAGGACTGCTGGTTGATATTCACCAAAATAAAAGCTAATAATATTTCCTAGAAACTTACCAAATGAAGCTATATTACTATGTTCAACAGTTCCTATTAAAACAAGTTTTTCTATAGTATCATCATGATTTTGTAAGTACATACGAGCAATCATTGAGCCCATAGAATGACCTATCATATAAATTGGTAAGTCTGGATATTCGCTATTAATAAATGAGTTTACAACATAAGTATCATCTATTAATTCCTCGGATAATCTCATAAAACCATTTGGATATTTTTCTGAAATACTCTTACCATGGCCTCTATGATCGTGAGCAATAACTGTATAATCATTTTCTACCAAAAATTGTATAAAATCTAAATAATTATAAGAATGTTCAGCCATGCCATGGACTATTTGAACAATTCCTTTGGAATTTTCAGCTTCATAAAGCCTTACAAAAATATCATGACCATCAGTATTTGTAATATACATTTCTGTATGATCCTCAAAACTTTGCTTTTGTTTTGCGAACCATTTACTGCCATTATTCATTTTTTTGTAGTCACTAGTTTTCTTTAAATAATGAATTTGTGGTAGTATCAAAACTAAAATAATAATAGGAAGCAACCAAGAGTCCATAACTAATCCTCCAATTTTTGTACATTTATAGCAGACGGACCACGTGGCTGGTCTATTTTGTCAAATGAAACTTTATCACCTTGATACAATTTTTTATATTTTTCATCTGAAATTATGCTAGAAAAATGTACAAAATAATCTATATCATCATCTGTACTTATAAAACCATAGCCTTTTTTATTATCAAAAAATTTTACTATACCTTCTGCCATCACTTACCCTTTACTGCACTAATTAATATTCTTTGACTGTCCTCTTTTATACTTGAAAAATCATCTTCATCATAAATCTTTATTTCTTCAAAACCACTTTTACTGACCATATTTTTTATTTCTTCTATAGAATAAACTCGTTCTTGTTGATATTCGTAAATCCTGTCATAAGAACCATTTTCATTTTCAACAAAGAAATTAAGATGCATATCTACCAAGTCATCTTCATAAAAATTATCCCAAGTATAAAAAATATCTTCGTACTCATATACATAACAATTAGATCCAAAAATTTCTGTCATTTTATATTCTGAGTTTATATCAAAAACCAATAGTCCATTGTCTTTTAAATTCTTATAGCAGTTGTTAAAAAGTTTCTTTAGCTCTTTTTGATCTGTCACATAATTTATAGAATCTAGTAATATTACGATCAAATCATATTTATTAGGATTTTCAAACTCTAACATATCATAGTAAATAAGATTGACATTGTTATTATCATATTTACTAGCAAAAACATTTAGCATATCTGTTGAAATATCTAGAGCATCAATATTTTTAAATTCATCAAAAAAATATTGAGTAAGCATGCCAGAGCCTGCAGCAAGCTCTAGCATATTTTCTTTTTTAATGTTATATTCATCAACTAAAGACAAAATATTTTTTGCATATCCTTCATAATCTATATCAAAGCTTAATTTGTCATATATATAAGAAAAATCTTCGTACATTATTTATCCTTAATTTCTTCTAAAGATAGTTTTGTTTTTTCTAATAAATCTTCATAGTTAGCGAGTTTTTCTCTTTCTTCATTTACTACAGCTTCAGGAGCTTTGTTTACGAAGTTTTCGTTATTTAATTTACCACTTGCTCTTTTTATTTCGCATTCTAGCCTTTTTATTTCTTCATTTAGACGTTTACGTTCTTGTTCATAATCCATTAGATCATCTAAGCTCATTAATACTGAAAATTCATTAAATACTAGATTTACAAGATTTTCTTTATCTTTATCAAATTCATCTTTTAAGTATATATCTACTTCATTTGAATTTGCTAGATTTTTAAACTGTCCTTTTAGATTTTCTAGTAAGTCTTTGTATTCTTCATTTTCTGCTAGGATTATTAAATCTTGCTTAGTTTTTGCACCTACATTTAGTGTTGCTCTTTGATTTCTAATTGCAGTGATAGCTTCAATAGCAGAATTCACAGTTGCTTCTTCGCTAATAAACTCAAATTCTTCGTTAAATATTGGCCAATCTTCTACAATAAGCATGTCTTTTTTATCTGGTAATGCCGAATAAATTTCTTCTGTTATAAATGGCATGAATGGATGAAGTAATGCTATCATTTTATTTAATACATATAATAAAACTTTTTTAACATCAGCTTTTGCTTTTTCATCTTCACCATATAATCTTAATTTTGCAAATTCTATATACCAGTCGCAATATTCTTCCCAAATAAAGTTTTCTATTCTACTTGCTGCAAGACCAATCTCATATTTTTCAAGATTTTTTGTAACTTCTTCTATAACATTATTTAAACGTTTTAAAATCCACTTATCCTCTAAGGCCAGGTTTTCTACCGCTGAAAAGTCTAGGTTATCACCTTTTTCGATATTCATTAAAACAAAACGAGTTGCATTCCATAGTTTATTGGCAAAGTTACGACTTGCAACAATTCTTTTTTCATCATAACGCATATCATTTCCAGGACTATTTCCAGTAATAAGGGTAAATCTTAAGGCATCTGCCCCATATTCGTTTACAACATCAATTGGATCTACACCATTTCCTAATGATTTACTCATCTTTCTACCTTGTGGATCACGGATAAGTCCTGTAAATAAAACGTGATCAAATGGAACTTTTCCTGTTGTATAAAGAGATGAAAATACCATTCTAATTACCCAGAAGAATATTATGTCATATCCTGTAACTAAAATATCTGTTGGGAAGAAATAATCTAATTTTTTATTTTCGTTTGGCCAACCTAGGGTAGCAAATGGCCAAAGTGCTGATGAAAACCAAGTATCAAGGGTATCTTCTTCTTGGGTTACATGAACACCATTTAGCTTGCCTTCTTCATCTGGATCATCCTCTGAAACTATTATTTCACCATCATCTGTATAGAAAACTGGTAATCTGTGGCCCCACCAAAGTTGACGGGAGATTGTCCAGTCTCTGATATTGTTTAGCCAGTTCATATAAGTTTTTCCAAGTGAATCTGGGATTAATTGTAGCTCTCCATCTTGGTAAACATCAGCTGCCATTTTAGCAAGTTCATCCATTTTAACAAACCATTGCTTAGAAATAAGTGGTTCTATAACAACATTTGTTCTTTCACTATAACCTACTGCATGGGTTAAAGTTTCTATTTTTTCTAGATAACCTTCATCTTCTAATTGTTCAATTATTTGTTTTCTAGCTTCATATCTATCAAGCCCAGAATATTTTCCATATTCATCTGTAATATGTCCCTTTGTATCTATTACTACACATTGACCTAGTTTATGGCGAGCTCCAACTTCAAAATCGTTAGGATCATGGCTTGGAGTAATTTTTACACATCCAGTACCATATTCCATGTCTACATAGCTATCTTCTATTATAGGGATTTTTCTTCCAACTATTGGCAATATTACATTTTTACCTATCTTATCTTTAAATCTAGTATCTTCTGGATTTACTGCAACGGCAAGGTCACCAAACATAGTTTCTGG
>QWCQ01000898.1_pt1 | contig 17944 bp, 6 predicted proteins | sample 1972701 | NCBI WGS metagenome assembly QWCQ01 (sample SAMN09866704, study PRJNA288562) | Human gut metagenome isolate pre4_stool, whole genome shotgun sequencing... | reverse complement strand
CGGCAGATGTGCCACCTGCCCACGATGGGACAGATGGCACATCAGGATACCTAATTCCGAAGACCAGCAGAAGCTTATCAGACTCTACCGCAAGTCGGGAGCAAAAACGAAAAGTGATTTTGTCCGAACAAGGCTTTTAGGTGAAGCCTTTAAGGTCATCACCCAAGACCCTGCAAAAGAGCCTTACTTGGAGAAACTCTCCGAAATCGTCTCCATGACTCATAAGATAGGCATGCTATACAACGAAGCCGTGAAAGCCCTCAATACTTATCATTCTGTCGCCACTGCGCAACAACTGCTCAGTAAACTCGAAACCTATTCCCAACTTCTTATCAGATTCCAACATCAAGTAGTGCAACTGACAAAATCTCTTGAGAGTAAACAAGAATGAATGCTGATAAATCATAATACCCAACGTTAGTATCGTGCTGTGATTGCCCAATCCCTCTTTGGTCAGTTATCAATGTTAGGAAGATAGGCTTTGTATGTGTAGTCGCTGATAAAACGCTTCCGGCAATTCTTACATCATTAGCGTTGTTTACCTGTTACTTTACCTCTTTTGAGAATATTGTTTGAGTGGCGATGCGGACATTGAAACTCAACTCCCAATCTGGAGCATAAAGTGCCGAAGCATTCTCGTAAGCTCATTTTTCCTTTGTTTTGGGTTACAAAAATAGCAAAAGGCAGAGAATTTTCCCTACCTTTACGCCTATTTTATAATCAAATTGATAATCAGATGATTATTTCAACAACTCCCAATTTGGAGCATTACCCGAAATTTGTTATATTTTAGAACTCTGTTATTCAAAGATATTCTGAATTTGTCGAATTCACGTTAATTAGAATAGTCATCTATCTGAAATAATATCCAAGAACGCTTGTCAGTTTTGAATAAATATCTCATATATATTCCCGAATCATAGCCCTTTAAGATAACAGTATGCGCCATTGTATCAACCTTTAACATTATTTTTTGCCCTTCTATTATAGAATCGTTGAAATTTGTATATATCCAATCACTCTTGCTGATATGAAGGATCGAGTCTGTCTCTTCATAATCATAACCTTTATATATAATTTTCAACGGAAACAAAATGTGTTTCCGTTGAAAACATGAGTCTGACGCGAACTTTTTGAAAAAATCATAAAAAGTTGTTTTTCCTGTCACATTTCTTTTTAGTGATATCACAGCCCTATCCTTTAAAACTTGCTTTTTATTATTTGGTTGTGCACAGCTTATTAAACAGAGGAAAACAAATAGTATGTAAATAAACTTATTCATAATATATGATAACTTGATTTTTATGAGACGGGATTATATTACAATCCCGTCTCATTTTTTATTGCTCTTGTTGCGTGGAATTAGGTAAATTAATCTCTTTAGGAATATTTATAATCGGGGGGAATACGATATCATTCTTTTGGGGAGCATTTCCTATTACTATCACCTCAGGAAGCTGTATAGGAGATGACATGTTGATATCTACATCAGAACTTTTCTTGTTTATCCAAAGTTGGGGATCTACAATATTCTCTATCTTTTTTCCTTTACCTTGAGTTGGATCAAAATGTTCGTATTTTCTTGTTTTCTGATTTAATTTCTTAATTTGATAGTGAAGATGGGGAACATATCCACGTTCTTTACCTTTTCCAGAACCTCCTATTTCTCCAATAACATCACCCTCTGATATTTTTTGACCAACTTCTACATTTATAGATTTTAGATGAAGATAACCAGTTTGGAAGCTGCCGTCAGGAGAATTGATTATAATAAACCGCCCTCCTCCTCCTTTAGGACTGCTATTAATAGCCTGAACAACTCCATCATGAGTAGCTAATACAGGGGCACCATAATCAAAATCTTGAGTTCCAAAATTAATATCAAGTCCTCTATGGAATTTTGAACCATAGCTAATATTTCTTGGACCATACCAAGAATCTATATGCCTTGAAGCTCCTTTGTATGTAGTGTTAACTGGCCATTTTCTATTACCATCAGGATCTTTGTACTTTATTGGATTATTATCAGTATAACAATAGGCTGTTACCTGGGGGAAAAGCTCTGATAACATATCCGTACTCATCCACAAACTCAACCTTGGTTCATAGTATCTCGCCCCATAGTAATACAATCCCGTTTCCTCATCGAATTCCTTCGCATTAAAGAGATAAGGGGTATTCCACGTGTTGTTGTGCTCTTCGATGAACACCTCACCAAATGGTACATACTCGATGTGCTGCGATACCTCGCCATCAAGGTTGGTAATGTAGCTACTGATGCCCAAGTGGTTAGGATGATAGTAGAACTGCATCTTTTCGTAGTCGTCGTTCGGCTTGAAGTTACCGTTTGCAGCCCTTGTGCGTGCTATCGCCCTTGCTTGTGCCGCCTCCGGCGTACCGTCGTTACAGCAGAATCCCTGACCGTTTGGTATTCGTCTTGGGTCTGTCTCTTGTACTTACCGTTATAGGCTGCTTTTTTGATTTTACTTCAAATTCAATCATAAATTCTTATTGTTTATGGTTGTCAATTATTTAACGTCTTTCTTTCCTGTTTATTGCTCACGGCTTTTAATACCCATATAAGGGTAATGATGAACACCCATATATGGGTATTGTCCGTTACCCTTATATGGATGTTAAATGCTATTGTTATTTTAATTATATAAAGATGTCATTATACTATAATCATTAATCTTACAACGATGGTACAAAACTTCTCCTTTCAAATATATGATAAGAGTATTATCTTTTACGCTCATATTTTTCGTTCTATATCCCTTATGTACTAAAACGGAGTCTTTATCTCTAACAAAATAAACTTCAGAGGGGAAGTCTCTATCAAGTGTACCAACATAATCTACCAATACAAATGTACCATTTTTTACGTTTATTCGACAACGTACTTTCTTTTGAGGACGAAAACTGGGGAAACATCCACTAAGCAAGAATAAACACACGAAAAATACGATGGTCTTATTTATAAAACTTCCCATAATACCCATAATATATATAACTTCCAGAGTAAGTGTGTTCTCCGAAATAAGGGAAGCCTTTGTTATAACCTAATCCCGAGTTTTGACTTTGATTATATTTTCCAACCTCTCCCATAACCTTAGAATAATACCAATTTGGTGTTCCTAACAAGTATGGTTTTGTTGAATGGACATTTGCACCAAAAATCATATTCCCCATTGCTCTTAGTGTAGTTATTTTAGGAGTACCATTACTATTAGTGCCCGCATTTATAGCTGTATAAGGGTGTTGCCCAAAACTCACTTTTACATCAAGTGCAGCATTATTGGCTGATAGCGACCTTAGAACTTCTAATTCTCCATAAAAAGTCAAGGGGCTTTTAAGTTGTAGTTCGGACTTGAAAAGACTCTGCCCCCAGTCAAGAAGCCTTTGGGCATTTGCATTGTAAACAGAATATGTTGCATTTTCTGTTTTTACAGTCCCGGATACAGTTAACTTGCTGATGTCAAAGGTTACTCCTGTTTCCTTCGCATTAAAATGAAAAGCTCCATTTTGATTGTCCGTTCCCATAAAATCGTATGGTCTCAACGTTGTTCCAATAATTTCCCCTGTTCTCTTACCTTTCCCGTTCACAAGATAAATATTATTGTCACCATCATTTTTGGCATTTACAACGGTATAGGTTCCGTTAGAGTTTCTTTTAACATCAGTACTTTCTAGACATCCTGTTGGATCGGTATAAACTATAGGGTTACTAATACAATAAGTATAAGAACAAATACATACTTTTAATTCCTGCATAGGATCGCAACTCATCCACAAACTCAGCCTCGGTTCTACGTAGTCATCGTTGTCCTTACCATTATATGGCAAGTCAAACGTTTTGTAATTGTCTTTAATGGATTGTAACTGCTGGTTGTACTTATCCTTGTAGTTGATGGTAAGACCATCAGCTTCATTGCCTGCATACGGTATTCGTCTTGGGTCTGCGCCATAAGAAGCCAAGTCGCCTAATTTAGAAACAATTCTTTGACTACCGATGTAGATGTGCTTGGTGTACTTGCCACCTTGTCCTGCCACGAGGTATGGGCTGACATAGAGCGAGAAGCGAGCCGTACCGGTGTAGCCTCCCGAGAACTCGGAGTTCACATAAATAGCTTCATTCTCGCCTGATGTCTTTACCGTGCGCTCGCCATCGGCATCATACCAATAGTTGCTCACAAAGCCGTTTTCATCAGCTGCCAAGAGTCTGTTCTCCTCGTCCCAACGGTACTTCTGCTCGGTTGCCTTTTCATCTTCCTTGCCGTCTTTCTTTACACGTGAAGTATTGATATAGACAAGGTTTCCGTTGAGGTCGTAAGTGTATTTGTGTCCGTTGTTGATGTTCGTGCTGTCCGTAGGAGTTTCTTCCGTGCGGTAGTTGATATCACGAACATTGTCGAGTTGGAACTTCTTACCCTCTGCGCTACCATAGGTATAGGCGAGTTCATAGCCTGCGTGGAGAGTACCGTTGAACTGCACGTTACTTTGCGTGAGATGTTGCTTCTTACTCGTGATACGATGCATGTTGTCGTAGCCCATGGCAAGGGTGTAGGACGCCGTCTTGCTGTTGGCTCCTGCATAGGTTCCCGTTGCGCTTGCCAGACGGTACAGTGGGTCGTAGGTGTAACTGTGGCTCATCTGTCCGCCTGCCTTGCCACTCTGTGGGAGCGGAGCATTGTTCTTAATACCGAGCACGTTGCTCACAGCGTCGTAGCTGTAGGCATTGTCCATAATAATACCTGCCTTGGCATTGACCACGAGGTTCTGCAAACGTCTGCGTGCAGGGTCGTAGCTGTAGAACGTCTCCGCTCCGTTGCAATACTTCAGGTAGGTGCGCTGCTCGAACTTATCATAGCCAATCTTGTTCACATAATCGTAGCCATAGGACTTGTAACCACGGACGTGGTCTACCTGCCCACCGAGGTTGTAGCCGTAGGTTACTTTCTCCTCATCGGGATAAATCATTTCCAATAGGCGATTATGGCTGTCGTACTTCCACTGTGTTACGTAGGTTGCCACTGCCTGATTAGGCACAATCAGCGTGCGCACGGTCTTCAAGACCTCACCCATCTTGCCGTAGTAATACTCGATAGCGCCACTGCCGTCCTCACGAAGCATCAATCTGCCGATACGGTTGTGAGAAGAGTTGATACCACCGTAATGGTACTTCACGTTGTTCTCCGGATGGTCAGGATAATTAATCGCCGTCAGACGTCCGTAATCGTACTCGTAATTGATGGTCTTACCCTCCTTTTTGAGGTTGGCGGTCTGCTTGGTTATCACATTGCCCAAAGCATCGTAGGTAAAGGTGGTGATACCACTGGCAGGGTGATTTACCTCTGTACGACGATCGCCCATATCATAGACGGATGTCGTTACGTTGCCCTCGGTGTCTGTTACCTTGACCAATCGGTCGATGCCATCATACTCGAAAGAAGTGGTAATGATACCATCAGGTCCGCTGAGTTGCTCGGTCTTCACGGTCTTGCCACTACCATCGGTATAGGTTGCCTGACGATTACCCAACGCATCAGTTACAGTCGTTACGAGTGCATTGCTACCTGCGTCCGTAGAGTACTCCGTCTTGGTCTCAGCATTGTCCGGAAGCGTTACTTTCATAGCACGGTCAAGCACGTCATAAACCGTTACGGTTGGTGACACGTTGTCAAAAGCCTTGTTGAAAGTTGTCTTGCTTCCCACTGCTTCGGTTACAGGGTAATAAGCCTTAGCCACACGACCGAAAGCGTCATAGACATTGCGTCCGCTGACAATCATCACGGTCTCGTCTTTCGGAGCACTACCCTTGGCAGCTGTCGTTACCACACCGTCTTTCTTCACTTGAACGGGACGCCCGAAGCCGTCCACGAAGGTTACGGTCTCCATATCATCGCTTGGGTGCTGTATGTCGTAATGCTTAGTCACGGCATAGGCAGGTGCTGTGATACCATTGGTGCCGAAAGTAGCCTTAGGCTGATAGTCAAAGGCAATGATGTAAGGTACACCTGTTGCCAACTCATTAGGCCCACGCACAGCTTTCACACGTCCGAGGTTGTCTATATCCGTTTCATAATAGAAGTGGTTGAGATCCATACGGCGGAGTGCCATACCATAGCGGTAGTCGAAGTTGGCAGCCTCGCTACGGTAGCCAAATGCATCGTCTACACGCTCCACATACATATTCATCACCGGCTCATAGCGGTAGGTATACCACATGCGCTGTCCCTTGCTGTTAGCAGGAAGCGTGGTCTTGATGATGTTGCCGTAAGCATCATAAGTATAGTCAGAGACGGCTTCGCTGCTTCCGAGTTGTTGTTTAATCTGCGTAATATGGTCGGCATAGTTCAAATCGTAAGTCGCAGAAACTTGATGATAAATCTTACCATCACCGCCCGTTACGGTTACGTTGGTAGGTAGCCCGAAGATATGTTTGTTATCATTGTGAGCATATTGTATTGCGGTTTGGTAGTCGAACTTACCCGAACCGTCAGCACCCAACTTACCCTTATCACTGAACTTGTAGGACTTCAATTCACCATGATGCCCCGTGAGGTAATACTCATTCCAAGCCTCTGAGGTGGTGATGCCGGTTGGCTGTCCCTCATACTGCTTATTGGCGGTATAGCGTAGCGGTACAAAGGCAGAAGCGCGGTCGCTACATAGCTTCTTCTGCTTGGTAAAAGTGTACTTGTCACCGTTGGCAGTGAGGTAGTAGCCGTCGTACTCATTGCGTGTCTCGGTGTACTTGTTGCCTTTGGCATCCTCCACAGAGGCACTAAGTTCGTTACCTTGTGCGTAGTAGGTGGACACATCATAGAGCTGCACAGCCTGACGATAGACGGCTGAGTCGCCCTTCTCCGTATCAATATTCTTTGTAATGACCTTGCCGAAGCCGAGAAACTCACGCTCGTGGCGGTCCTTCTGTCCATCTGAATAGGCAAACATCGTCTTCATCATCGGTCCATCATCACGGATACCATCGTCAATGGTTACGGACGACATTACCCATTTACCACCGGGCAGGCCGTAGGTAGGCGTGCTGTGTTCGTAGTCCAGTGTAAAGGTTCCGCCGAGGGAGTTGGTCACGCTCTTGAGCATGTTCGTTCTGCCGATGGCAGAGCGGGTTACTTTCAGTTCGCTTTCCTTATCGGATTCCACAATATCGAGGTAGCCGTCGCCATCTACATCTTGCAAAGCATAGTTGTTACGATTTATACTATGACTGACAGAAACAACTGGATTTATGGAAATTTTGACAGGAATTAACTTTGGGGTAAAATTGACAGTAAATGCAACTTCAGCTCCCTCTGAAGTTGAGGCAGATTCACTAAGAGAAGAAAGCCCTCTCCACTGAATGGCATCCATAAAGCCATTACCGATATTAAGTGCCACCATAATAGCCTTGCCATTGCGCCATACCTTATCTGGTAATCCGTCAGAATTTACATCAGAGAGATTATACTCTTCTCCATTCTTAGAGGTTACAACATTGTATCCCCCGGCGAAGCTTGATGACCCCTTATTGAAGCTACCACCTATATTGGCGTTATAAGTAATTCCCTTACCTCCTTGTATTCGATCAATTCCCCAATCAATCGGTTCTGTGAAGTTGTACCCTAAATTAAGTCGAACTTTATTTCCCTTAATAATTTTATCAGGTAGACCGTCTCCATTCACATCCATGAATGTTTCTGTGCTCCAATCCTTGTTAGAGGGAGGAATACTGACAGATCCAGACATACGAGCTTTTGCCTTGTTGCTGGAGCCTTGGTTGCTGGAATGATCCTTTCCTTTTGCAATATGAGCAATCGTAGAACTTATCGAAATAATAGGGTCGCTTCCCAATGCCCATCCTTCAGACTTGTTCTCGCTGCCAATGGTTCCAATTCCACTATACTTTTCGCCACTGATGCCTCCTTGCGAATTTGTATATTGTATGATTCCCTTTTGAAAAATATCCGGGAAACCATCCCCATTGAAATCCATCATAGTGGAGCGAGTTACACTCTTACCACTTGCGTCATTGTATGTAAAAGCAATGCCTGTCTGATTGACATCACTTGTTGCAACCATTTCCTGTGTTATAGCTACAGCACCGGTTCCTTGTAAACATGTACCGGAAACTCCTGCTATATCATCAATATGTTCGAATGGGTTAGTTAATATTACATTTTGTTCAGTTAGTCTTGAAGCCCCAGCTTCTTCAGCTGTAAGGTACAATTCTGCTCGTTGTCCTATCCATCTGTCAAATGAACTTTGGTCTGTTCCTATTGGTACAAATGCCATTGTCAAAGGATCCATCTTGGCATCCTTGCTATCGGGGAGCTTCAGCAGTGATTCATCAATAGGTTTGCCATACCTACCTTCGGAAGCATTATAAACAAAGCCACCCCAACCACGATACATTGTGCCGAAGCCTTTGTTCTCTGTCTGGGCATAGAAGCCTGCCTGTGCTGTTCCTATGCCACTGACAGTAGCTGCAGAAGTTACTGTCTGACCTGAGATGTTACCTGAATAGAAGTAATCTATCCATATCTTGCCTGCACTGATACTGGTGATTATCAGTGGATCTCCTGAAAGACTGCCACCACTGAAAGTATAAGTCTTTTTACCCAGCAGTTTGTCTACAGTCTTGACAGTCATCGTTACCATTCCGTTTGCCGTTGGTGGTAGCATCGTGATACTCGGAGTAACTGTCAGGGTTGAAACATTGGAAGCAAGTACTACAGGCTTACCTTCACTAACCATGTCAGCAAAGAGAACATAATGGGTTGCCCCTGCCGTACGCTGCCTGCTACCATCCTTGCCTATGGTCTCTATTTGTGGGGTCCACTTTATTTTCGACCAGTCCACATTAGAAGAAGAACTGATTTCAAAGTTTAGATTTGTCAAGCCATCCGGATTAGGAATAGTCTGTTTAATTTCTCCGTCAAACGCTTCATTCCATGCTAAGGTACGGGTATAGATTTCTCTTTTTTTATAATTCGGATTATTATTACCCAAGCTGTCTTTTAACTCATTAGATGCGACAATTCTGAGCGTAACGTCATCTGTTGTGACGGGTTTGGTGAACTTGCCTGACAGGTTCAAAGAAGCGCTCTCTGCCACATTGGTCAGTGTATTGGCATCATAAATGGCACCCTCCTGAGGTTGATAAACAGTGGTAGATAATCCGCCGGGGAGTGTTTCTGCCGCACCTGTATAGGTAATGACAGGCGCCCATTTCACGTTGTCAAAGGCACCGTTGCTTGTTTCCTCCGTACCAGACTGGACACGGAAATAAATGCGGTCGTCTTTCTTGACAGTGATATTCTGTGCCGTAGCATTATAAGCCGTTGCATCTCCTTTGGTAATTTTCTTATTCCAGAGTTCCGTACGACCTTTCTGAATGGCTACGCGCACACCATCAGCATGAGCATACTCATCGGTATCGTATTCGCCTGTTGGAGTAATCAAACTAACTGTACCCGAGATGCTGATGATTCCATCTTTAGGTGCCTGCCATACACGTACCATATCTTCCATCGGAGAGGATTTAATCAGTTCTGCCTGTTCGGTAGGATCAACCTCTCCAATAGTTTTATCTATTTTCTTGGCATCATAGATGATGGGGCTTGGTGTATCGGCGCTGCTAAGCGTAAAATGAGGAATAGCATGACCTTGCGCATCAAATTCTATATGATTAAAATAAACCTTACCATTAGAAACTATATCTACAAGCCCATCACCATTAACATCACTGAAATATACAGAGGTTTTAGTAGTTGTGCGGGAGGTACTTGTAGCAACAGTAGCCATAATATACTGCCACCCAGCCTTGATGGCAGGTCCTCCGGAGAAAGTATTACTGGATGAAGCAGAAAATTTAGAGATACCAACAACTTTGATAGGTTCTCCATAGGTATTTTTCTTTTCGCCAAAGCATATTTGCGGACGATAGTACACAGAACCTCCATCCTGATATATCTTGTCGGGTAATCCATCTCCATTAAGGTCTGCAAAAGTCAATAATCCCTTAGAATTATCATGAGAGTAATTAAAAGAACCACCAATAGTGCCACTTGTTGAAGAACTTTGATCATCAACTCCTGCTCCAGCATAGAAAGAACCACCATAAGAAAGGCTTGTTGTTCCTCCTAAGGCAGTAGGTTTGTCGCTGAATATACCACCAACTTCTTTGAGAGGACTTATAAACCCTGCGTCAAGTCCGTCATTGTGCGTATTCCATGTTTCCTGTTTTTCCTTAAAAGGCACATACCCCTTAGCAGCCTGTACATCATCATAATAGTCAAATTTTTGATAAGACACTTCTGTGCCTTTATCATCGAGTTGCTTAACACCCGTAAGCACATCTTTGTTGAACGCACCCTCGCTATAGGTAAAGGCATAACTGCGGAGCGTACTTCCTTGGAAGTGCACCGTTAGCTTCTCTAACAAACGATTCGATGAGGTTAAGAAGCCATATCTTGCATTGTTGTTTTTGAGTCGTTTCTGTTTACTGCCTTCTAAGACAACAACCGTATGGGGTGCTTGTCCGCTATTACCGGCACGTACTTCCTTAAGATAAATGGCTTTTGCCATGAGTCCGCCTCTGACAGGCTCGTCAACAGTCTCATATACATATTCTATGTAGTCTCCGTGTGTTTCTTCCACACGTTTGAGTTTCCATTCTGAGATGACCTCCCGCTTGGCACCGCTGATATCGGTTATTGTACCTTTGAGTACGGCTCCCTCGCCACCATAGATATACTTGATGCCCTGCTTGTCTGTAACCTCCCAATAATAGTTCGCAGGACTGTCGCCCTTGCGGATGATACGGCTGAAGTCGCCGCCTTGACGGGTGTAGAACTGGCGGTCAGCCTTGCGTGGCATCTTCTCACCACGGTGGGCAACGCCCATCCTGCCGTCGTCGCCCATCGTCGAGAGCATCGAGCCGGACATGAGGTAGGTCTCGGTCTCCTTCTCCGTGTCATAGCGCGGCACTCCCCAGCGGGTGTCAAGCGTAATGGAGGGCACGGAGAGATTCCAGCCCTCGCCGAGCCATCCGCTGCCACCCTCACTGCTGTACTGAATGCCTAAGGACGGTGCCATGCCATTGCGGGCAGGTGGCATCTCGAAGCCATACTGTAGATTAGCTGAGCCGCGGTTGTTAGCCGTAGGAGGAGTAATAAGATTGATTTTTGCCGTCGGGTCTGCCGCCTTGATGTCATTCATCATCGTCGGGGTAAATCCATCGGTCTGTGGAGATTCGGGTGCCTTGATTACACCGTTGATCATATCGGTGAAGTGCGTGGTGCGTGACACGACGCAGGTCTCCTTCTTATCCACCCTGACTCTTTCCAGTGCCACCCAGTGCTTGGTATTCTTGTCGAAGTAATAGGTATTGATGTCGTCTTCTGTAAAACCGCTCGGGATTCGCGTGCGGTCGTATTTTATCTTCACCGTCGCACCCTTGCCCTCGAAGTGGTTGCCGTGGGGCAGAAAGCGGTAGCCGTCTCCCTTGGCGGTGACGTTGGTCATGCCGTAGTCAAGGGCAGGAATGTCCGTCTCGCGGAGTGCCGTGATGGAGTATCTGCCATCCCTTGCGATGTCCGCAGCCTTCACGGAAAGGACGTTGCCGCCGATGGCGATGCTGTCCGCCCTGTGTGCGAGGAACTGCTTCTCCGCCTTTCCACCGACGGACACGAGGGCACGGGCATAGTCCGCCCTGCCTCCTTGTATGGGTGTTATTTTCCTACTGATGTTCCTGCCATCAATGACTGCCGTGAGCTTGAGCTGTCTGCCCATCGATGGCACGATGCCCTCGAATTCTCCGTCATGGACGGTGATGGTTGTGCCGTTCACTGAGATACGGCTTGCCTTCCCTCGTACGAAGCCGTAGAGGTATGTCTGACCGTCATAGGCTATGGGGGCGGAGGAAAGGATTATTTCTTCCTGCTTATTGGTATTAGTCTTTGTCTTAGCATCCGCTACGGTTTCGATATGTACGTTCCTGACCGAATAGGCGTAGGAAGCATCCGTCGGAATGGTGAAGAGGACGGTGTTCCTGCCGTCCTTCAGCCACTCGGGGCTTATTTCCTCCCTGACGGTCTTCCAGTCCTTGGAAAGAACCGTAAGGTAGCCGCCGACAGCCGTGCGATCGTTGATGCTCCTGCTGATGCCCTGACCAGAACTTACGCCCTTGAGGTCATAGACCAGCCATGCGCGCATATTTGGAGAAACTTTCTCGACTGTTATCTCGAAGATGTTGTCCTCGGGGTTGTCCGAAACCCGTCCGTCGGGCTGTCCTATGATGCCCGAGGCATGGTCTGCCGTGTAGGTGGTCGCCATAACGGAAGAAGTTGCTGCTGCTGTCGTCTTTGACTTATCCTCCTTCCTTGCCGTCCGTGATATTCCCTGCGTAGCTTTTTCTGCGTTATGGACGTTCTTCGTGAATGTCTCGGTCTGTGCTGCCATGGATTGTGATATACTCGTGCCGTTGTTTTCACGTGCACTGTCCTGTCCCTTGTATATATGCGTCGCAGCGATGGCTGCGGTGATGGCTGTCAGTAATGCCGCCGATATGAGGTAATGCTTTGTCTTCATAGCCGTTGGGGTTTAGTAGGTTGCCATTATCTTCCTTGTGAATTCCTCTTCTAAGGTGAGCGCTTTAACGACGTACACGCCCGTCTGCGGTACGGTGAAGTCGGCACGCTTTATGGTGCCTCCCGCCATGTCCGTCCGGCTCAGCAGCCTTCCCGATGTATCATAGACGAGCAGTTCGGCATCGGTCTCCTTGGCAAGTCTCAGCTCGGCACTGAACGCCATACCGGTCCCGTCCTTCCTTGTCACGGTGAGGGCAGAATGGGCTTGCCTCTCGATGGAGGAGGTGTTTTCTGCCGACCTTGCCTGTGCCTTGGGCACGTTCGGGCTGCACTCGCTGCCGATAATTACCGCCATGCTGTCCTCGACAGCCTTCCTCGTCTCGTAGGCCACGCCCCTCGAAACGCTCGTCAGGGCGAAGTCTCCGCCGTCGATGCTCAGCCCGTCGATGGTCGAGAGTCCCTTGTTGAAGCCCATGCCGAAGAGCCAGCCGAGACCGGCTTTCTTGGCCGCACGGTGGACGACGATGCCGTTTACCGTATAGCTTACCGTGTCGGGGGTGAAGATGATGCCGAGTGCGTCACCTCCATTCAGGGTGACGGCAGCACCCATGGGCTTACCCTCGACCACGACTTGTGCCGTGGCATTCTTCACGTCGAAGCCGTGGAGGATGTTCTTTCCCAGTCCGAGCGTGGTGCAGAGTCCCGCCCTGTAGTCGGAGGTGAGCGAGGGAATAGTCCATGTGACCTCTCCCTGCTTTCGGCGACCGACCGCATGGGCATACTCAACGCCTCCCGTGCTCTCCGCCGTGATGTCGATGCCCGCGTTCTGCTTAATGAGCAGACTGTAGTTTCCCGGGAGCAGGTTCTTCACCGTGTATGTCTTCGTGGTGAAGTTTCCCCGTGAAGCTACGGCACCTTTCTCCATATTCTCCACGGAATCCGCCAGCAAGCTGTATGAAAAACTCGGCAGGCCGACCACCATGCTGATGTCAAGGCTGCCGTCCTTTCGCGGCTTTCCGCCCGTGCAGCTCGCATCGTGCGGTGTCAGCCGTGCCAGTATGCCGTCGAAGCTGGCGAAGGTGAACGTGTCGAATCCACTGCCGTCGGTGTCCATGAAGATGTTGTCGAAGATGAGTTTTTCACGGCTCGCGTCCTTGCGCGAGCATCTGATGATGATGTTTTCATGTATGTCGGTCTTGTCGCCTGCGTTTCTGTCTATGAGCATGAAGACGTTGCGGTAGTCCGCACCTGCGAACTTGTTGCCTTTGGCGAGGACTCCGTATCCGAGCTCAACCATGTTGCCGCTGTCTCCAAAGCCGTTCCTGCGCAGCTTGGGGATATTTAATGCTGTCTCGCCGCTTGCGATCTCGAAAATCATGCAGGCTGCCTTTGCCGTGCTTTCAACGGGTATGGTTATCTGCAGCTCCTTGCTGCCCCGGCCGTCTATGAGCAGAGTTACGCTGTTTCCTTTCCTGCGTACGATGAAACTCTTTCCGCCCGTGTTTCTTTCTACTATTCTGCTCTGCACAGTTCCGTTCTCTACGATTCGGATCTCACCCCGTGCGCTGACGTTGAAGCCGTATGCGCACTTCGTGCCCGATGCCTCGGTGAAGCCCACGTTGTAGGCGGGATGGAGTCTCGGGTTGGTGTACTCCATCGTACCGTTTCCCGTGTCGAGCGGGGAACTGACGATGTATGCGCCCTCCTTGGGCTCATTCTGCGACACTGCATCCATAAAACCGTCGGAGGTGACGGTGATGCCGTTCTGCGTCCAGATGTCCTTCCTGTACTCGGTGGAGTCGATGTTCGTCCTGACGAGCCACCTGCGGTTCATGACGTGCCACGGTGTTTTTCCTTCCGTCTCGACGGTGGTCGTGGCGGCATTGTCGTCGCCCCATATCATAAAGCCGCCGTCGGGCATGGGAGAGCCATCCTCGCGTCCCATGACAAGGAGGCGCTGGCTCGTCGGCAGACCGTAGGGATCTGCGTCCCTGAAGCTGTCGTATGTCTTTTCAGTAGAGTATCTTGGTGCTTCCTCGTAACTCGTCGTGGAGAGGGGCTGGAAGAGGTCGCCCGCATCATCGCGCCAGATGCCCGTCACCCTGTGGTGGTAGGCGGAGCTTTCGTCCCTGTCCCATGCGAGGTCACCCTTGGCCGTGTAGTATGACCCCTTGAGGGTGATGCCGTACTTGACGGCGAGGTAGGTCTCCACCTGCCTGCGCTCCAGCGGCGTGAGCGTCCTGCTGTAGGCGATGAGCTCGGGCGTGTAGCCATTGAGCGCACCGCCCCCGAACAGGGACTTGTCAAAGGCTGTCGTAAAATTGACGTCTCCGTCCCTGTATGTTCCCGTGGTGATGGTCGCACGTCTGCCTTCTCCCCACACGGAATGCACGGGGGCGTATGCCCTGATGTATGAGACGATGCGGGGACTCGTAGACTTGAATACCTCTGCGGTCTGCCTCTCGCTCCCCGAATAAAGAAGGTCCTCGCCGGCCGTGCTTCCGTAGTCGAGCGGTTCTATGCCCTGCTGCCCGACCGCCTTGTCCCTGCTCACGAGGCTTCCCGCACCCTTGCGTCCGCTGACGGCATATAGCACCTCGTCCTTGTTATAGGCGGTAGTCGTCGGGGCAAACACCCCGATGACGGTCATCTGCGCGAGGTTGGAGTATTTCAGTAGACTCTCCTTCGGCTGATTCCCCTCGGAGAAGTTCAGGGCGGGGTTGAAGTTGAAAGTCCGTATCCATGTGTGCCGCTGCGTGAACTCACCACCGTAGGCTGCGCCCTTGGCATCGTAGAGGTTGGTTCTAACGGAGTCGCCCGAGAAGTCGCGCCAATGATAGTACCCCTGCAGATCCGTCGTCAGGGGGACGGTCTTCAGCCATGCCTCCGCACCGCTGACCTGACCGGGTGACTGCGCACGGGACTGCACGGGAATGAATAAGGCTGTAACTATTAGAAATGCTGTTTCGTGTAAATGTCGTCCCATAAGTTAATACTGTCTATGTTCTTTTTCAGTCTGATAAGATACCCGCAATAAAAACGGTAAAGAGAGAAAATCCGTAAAATAAAAGTGGGATGGATTGTATCGTGTGTGCGAAAATTGATTAATGCAAAGCCTTTTCGTAGAGTCCTGCATATCTCCCTTGACTGCCGAAAGTGGCGTTCTTTATGTCAAGGGGGCTGAAATTGGTAAAATCAACGTTGTCTTCATAAGCATGAACGTTTAAGTTGTTTTTTCCTAAGCGCAAATATAGGTTATTCTTCTTTAATTTGCAAGGAATTGCACAGAAAAATTTTATTTTTAACACGCAAAAGGATGATGAAGACAATAAAAAGGAAGTTTTTAACAGCAAATTCACGATGAGATGGGCTTTGGGCATAAAACGGCAATTCAAGTGCGGAAAAATGAAACGGACTGATAAAAAAGTGTGGCTTTCTCTTGTTTTCATCGAAAATAAAGACTACCTTTGCAACGTTAGGTAAGTGGTCTTTGAGACATTGCAGAATAAAGAAGGGGAAAGAAACTCGCTCGTTTCCAAATCGTAACCCTTTTCTTCTTTATTCGGTGTTATTCTATTGATTATCTGAAAGATATAAAATTCTGAAATCTTTTGCGGGGATAGGTCGTGATTTTCTTCTCATAGAGGCTCTGAGCAATCGAGAGGGTCTTGTCTGCTGAAAAGCCGTGGCGTCTGTTGGCATCCTTCTGCAAGGCAGTAAGGTCGTACAAGAGTGGTGGCGACGTATGTCCCACCTTTCTTGCGACCGATTCAACCTTAAGCTGGCTCTGACTACGAAGTGTAGCGAGAGCAGTCTGTGCCAAAGCTTCATTCTCATAGTCAATACAGCCAACGACCTTCAGCGACACGCCCTCTTTCTCCATGAGTGCAGAGAGTTTCCAATAAGGAACGGAAGAAAAATCACGGTTCTCTATGTACCGACGGCAGACCATAGCAAGGGTTGGGGTCTGTACCCGTCCCAAAGAATAGCCGCCTTTGCGGACGATGGACAATGCACGGCTTGCATTGATACCCACGAGCCAGTCTGCTTCGCTTCTTGCCTTGGCGGAATAATAGAGATTATCGTAATAGTTTCCATGTTTGAGATTGGAAAGTCCCTCACGAATGGCTTTATCGGTGAGGGAGGAAATCCACAAGCGGTCAAAAGGCTTTCGGCATTCCAAATGTTGATAGATATAACGGAAAATAAGTTCACCCTCCCGCCCTGCATCAGTAGCGACGATGATACGGTCCGCCTTGTCAAAGCAGGAACGGATGACTTTAAGTTGCTTTAATGCGGCAGGATCTGATACAAATTCCTTGTCTTTACGCACTTGGCGGACAATAAGCTGGAAAGGATTGGGACGAATAGGCAGATCTTCGGCTTTGTAGGCAGAAAAGCCGTAGGCTTCGGGCATGGCGAGGGTGATGAGGTGCCCCATCGCCCAAGTGACGATATAGCCACCTCCTTCCAAGTATCCGTCTTGCTTGCTGTTTGCCCCAACGATACGGGCTATATCTCTGGCTACCGAGGGTTTCTCGGCGATAATACAAGTTGTCATAGTCGATAATAGAATTAAGGGTTACATCTTACGTCCACGAGACTTCTTTTGTTTGTTTTCTTCCTGTTTCTGCTTTTGGGCGGCAGTGGGCTGTGTCTGCCCAGTCTTCAAAGGCTCCTTCACGTTCTTCGTGGCTTCATTGGTTTTGCCGTCATTATTGACCGCTACCTGTGTCTTGTGTTCTTCAGCTACGGCAACCACCTTTTCCTTACTGGTTTCCTGCTTCTTGTCAGGGTTCCACTTGTAGAAGCGTGGGCGGTTCTGCTTCTTGTCCATACGGACGTAGGCATTGAAGGACTTGCCCTCCTTATCGACCATGTTCTTCAAATAGACTGTGCGACCGCTATCCAAAGCTTCACGCTGTTTTTCTGATAGCTCCAATCCGCAGAGCTTATGCGGTGCGCCTTGCCGTTGCCCCTCTTTCAAGCCTTGCTTTTTGTCGAAGACAAACTCAATACCCTTTTTCTCGGCATTGACTTGAAGGGTAGCATTGAATGACTTACCGCTCTTGGCTGTCATGCCCTCCACCTTTACAGCTTTGCCTTCCACAAGGTCTTTATATTGTGCATCGGAAAGCGTAACGCCCTTGATTTCCTTGGGAATGTTCACCCGGTCGGCACGCAGGGCGACAATTTCGTTGGTCTGTGGATCGATGGAGATATAGGCAGAAAAAGCATTGCCGTTCTTGGGCGTTACTTCGATTGTCTTGCCAAGGTTGCCCGTAGTGAGTAGTTGTTCTTTCTCTTCGGGCGAGAACTTGTAGCCCATATAGGGGAAGTCGAGCTGT